>Ga0209208_10009019_pt1 | contig 13176 bp, 6 predicted proteins | sample S1TSphfallax_3_FD_187694 | JGI IMG/M metagenome (GOLD analysis project Ga0209208, IMG submission 187694) | Host-associated microbial communities from peat moss isolated from Minnesota, USA - S1T2_Fd - Sphagnum fallax MG (SPAdes) (version 2) | ecosystem: Host-associated > Plants > Peat moss >...
CCTTTATCAAAGCCACTAGACTTATGTTTGTTGCAAGCACACTAGGTCCAAAGGTTACCCAAACCCCGGTAGTCCCTCCCTCATCACACTATCAACAACAAATGAAGTGGGCCAATTTGTGTTCACAACCACATTTTTGTCTTAGGACTTCCAAGAGGGTAGAATGTGCCAACATAATGTTTGGCACGAGAGTGTTGTGCCCACATGAGACACAAAATATAGGTAAATATGAAGACTTGATTGTATGAAGATCCTTCTTTTGGTGATTGCTAAAGATTGGGACCAATGGATAAAAGCAATTGCACAATGTGGATACCACATTATCCAATTCACATATATAAATATATATTGTACATATCTTTGGGTAGACCTCAAAACACAACCAATATGCTTTCAAGAGAACAATGACAAAGTTTTTAGAATGTGTGATCTACTATAGCCTTGGATTGCTTGACTATAATCTTGGAAGTATAAGGCATTGAATTAGATCACAAAAAGCAAAGAAGCTCGCCCAAAGGCTAAGAATTTGGTTCACCCCGTTAACTTGACTCAAAATAGAAAGTCAAAAAGCTTACTATCCACAACCAAAGGCAAAGCTTGCACATGTTGTACTTTGAGTAAAATGATTCTTTGAGTAAAATGATTGTTACATCTATATCCAACAATGTTGAATATGCACATTAGCAAATTGACCAATAACAAGGTGCTCACTCAAAATGTGTTGAAAGAAACATTGCATCATCTCAAGCAACTCACAATTTGAATTCATATCATGTTTCTTCCACTTTGCTATGGAAGAAAGACTCAAAAGCTATATAATTGATGTAAACCTATACAAACATAATTGAATAGGCCATGCTTATTTAACCAATATATTTGTGTAGAGTGGGTAAATCCATGAAAAATCAAGACCTCAAAGCAACATGGTTCAAATCCACACTTGTGAAGCAACCTAACTATACCTACCATTTCAAGCACAATTGCCTAGATAGCAATGTGATCAAATGTCTTTATAAAATGACTCATTTGCAAAATTGAAAACCATAACATAATGTTGTATTCCATAAGGTTCTCAACAAGTTCCCAATGGGTTCTTACAAAGTTTTCAATGGTTACTTTTTTAAATTATGCTCCCCAAGGGTTCCCACAAAATTTCCAATTGATGCCTTTGTGATGCTCCTTACTGTGACTACAAATACAAATACCCATATTTGAGAATGTCCAAAGTTTGATGGTTTTATCTTTGTGAAGGGCAATTCAAAGGAGCCCATCATCCCAAAAGAATTTTCTACTTGTATAACCAATTAATAGGATAAGAATAGGCTATGTAAAAAGAATGAGGATGATGCAATGATCTTCCCATTATTCCATTTCAAGTATTGCATGTGGAACTAATCTGACAAGTTTCAATGTTCCAAAATGGGGTGTCAAAAGTTTTTGTGAAATTTTGGCATTTGAGAATTTCCATGTTTGTTGTTTAATTGAATATCATGTAATTTGAAGACCTCGCATGTTCATGGATACACTTGGCTTTATAGTATGAAAAAAAATATCATCTTTATGGTTACAATGATGTCCATGAACCATGGGATGAAGTCAATAAAAAAGTTGCCCCAAATAAATTTTTTGGATTAGATTTGGTTTGTATATGATGACTTCTCATATAACCCAATTTTGAACATATGTAATAGATTCACATCCAAATGGTAGATATGGCTTGGGCATCATGCCTTTGTCATTTTAAGCATGTGTGAATGACACATTAAATTTCAGAATTTCAATTATTTTCAATTATACACAACAAAAGAATGATTTAAGGGGAAATAAAAAATAACATATATATAAAGATCATAGTTTAAAAGACCCGTGAAAAATAAGATGACCTTTGCTTACACCCTTTTTCTTTCATAACTCCAAGATTTATGATGGATTTAAGGTTGATACGTCTCCATACAAATAATTAAGTTATCCATGAAGTGTCCCAAAGTTGGGATAAGAACCTTGACTTTGGGCAAAACACAAGTTGGATGGCCAGATAAAAGTAGAACACAATAATAACAAAAGTAACAAGGGGTCAAACTCAACTTTGCATCGAAATTGGTGGGCAACAAAGTTGTGAGCATTGGTTTTTGTTGTTATTTAGAACCAAACCAAGTTATTTACATTATTGAACTTAAATTCTAAAATTTAATGGGCTTTCAAACTTGAAGATCAACATTAAAGTGCATGGCACATGTATATTATGGTTTGGTTAATGATCTTGGACATTTTTTTAAACTGAAAATTTGAAAAAGATGAAAATTCCACTTCATTTGTGGTTCTATCATTTTTCAAGATTCCATATATCATCCATTTTTTGAAAATGTGGAAGAAGGCGATTCAAGAGGTCAAAAGTAATGTTAGGTGGGTATCAAAAATCATGTGAGAACCCACAAAGAGTTCAAGTTGGTTCTCACAAAAAAACCATCAAATATTAGTCATAGTGACATCCAAATTGATATGTCCAACTTTTAGGATCTCAATGGGGTGAAAATTGACCCTTACGACCCTACACTTTTATATAAATTTCAAAATATTGATACCCCAATAGGGTATTTTAAAGTAACAAAGTACAATTTTTTGCCTTAAATGTTTAGTCTAGTTACAGTTCTCAAGCAATTGTTAGGTTATAAGTTAAATATCATATGGGTTTCCAAAGAAAAAATATGTTTGAATCAAATGGCATCACTTCAATCTTTGCATGGAGGAACATTTTTCTTTTTTTCTCCAATCTCCACAAAGAAGATAAAATGGGCCCAAGTTTAGCTTGGCACCCCTTTGCTTTCTTCTCAAATTTTGTTTATGTTATATGTTTTATAGTTCAAGGAGCTTTACTCTTGCTTTTTGTTTTGCTTTGGTTTTTCTTGTGGCTTGTAGCTTCTTGGTTATATGTTTCATCCTTAAACTCTTCTTACATTGTTCTTCAACTCCTTTTGCATTATTGTTTAGTTTGTCTTACTTGTTATTCAACTAGCATTGTTATTTGGCTCTATTTTTTATTGTTTGGCTTTGTTTACATTGTTGTTGTTATTTTAGTATCCCCCCCCCCACCCCCCACCACCTACTTTGTGTAGGTTTAGGAAAAAGGAACTTGAAGCTACTCAATTGTGTTGCATCTTCCATTTTTTCAAGTACAAATTACAACCTTAAACCCTATACTTTTGTGTTTTCCTATCCTTTGTTTCAATTTTTTGTTTGTAATCATTCATAATTCCATTTTTTACATGATGAAAAAAAAAGGGTTAATTGAGTTATTTTGACCTTGTAAATGTTAGTAAATATTTTGAGTCTGATTTGGTAGGCTTTACATCAATCAAGTTGTGAATAAAAAATTAAAACCACACTTTGGTAGTTAAATCAAATTGTAAATTAAAAAATTAAAACCACACGTTGGTAGTTAAATCAAGTTGTAAATTAAAAAACTAAAACCACACTTTGGTAGAAAAATCAAGTTGTAAATTAAAAAACTAAAACCACACTTTGGTAGAAAAACATTTGCTTCGATTTCTCCACTCTTTGTTGGGTAACAATCTTGGGTGCATTTAGAGTTGGGGTATCACAATAGGAAGCATGACACCCATTTGTCATTTGTCTTGAGTCCTAAAGCAAGGACTTAGCAAAATGAATGTTCTAAAATGTTAAACAATGAAAGGGGATAAACATGTTTAGGCTTTCAATCAATAAATGTTATAATAAATGATTCAAATCAATTGAAAAAAAAATTTAATTTCATGTTTAAATATAAACCAAGAAGGCATGCAAGATTACTTTGACATTCCAAAGTGGAAATAAATATACGAGATGTGAGTGTAGAAAAAGACATTAGTTGATTTATTTTTAGGGTTTTGACCCTCCAAATGAAGTTTACCTTTGGAATGTAAAGTTGTAATTAACAAAATTAATTTGATTGTCCTTATCAATGCATCGATTTTATGGAAAAATCCAAGATTCTAACACCAATTCCACAAATTTTGTTCCTATATTTTTTTTAAAAAAATTCCCATGTTCTTTTTCACAATCTATTGTTTTCCCTTTATATTAGTATGAAAAATAAAACTATTACAAAATTATGATAGATTCATAACTATATATACCTTTTTATTGTGAAAAAATTAACGTCATTGAATAACATTTAAAATTATGTAAGGAGTTTTAAGTACAGATTTTATGATTGAAATTGAACATGTTACAAGAACAAAATTTGAATTTATAACAATGTTAGAATATTAGGATTTACCATTTGGTGACCATCCCCGGAATGAATTTAGGATCGAAATTTTGGGTTGTATGATTTGTTTTGGTTTTATTTCCTTACAAGAGAGATTGCAAATGGGATATCATGAGCCACACTTACCCCCTTGGGCGATTATTTATTGGGTGTTTATTGTAGAATATACTTGAATATTTTGAACAAAAGTCTTTAAGAAAATCTTTTTAAATCTAAAAAATTTTCATCACATTATTATGTTATGGTTTACATAAAAATTTGCTAAAAAGATGCATCTCCCTATAATAATTCAAATTGTCTACTATAGGGACAAGGTCTATTATTTCAGTAATAGAAACGCCATATCCATTATGACACCATGAAAGGGAATGAGTTAAATTGGGTAGTCACCATGTTTGAACAAATGCATAAAGAATTAATGAGATGGACAACCTTTCAAACAAAAATGATGATGGGAATAACAAAGGTTGAACCTAAGAAATATGTCTATCATTTAACATTAATCATTGAGATCTTAATGTAGCAATTATTCCTAGAAACATAACAACAGGTTCCTTTAGGAGCTACAACAGCTAAAAAACAAAAGGCTTTTACATCTAGAATGAATACTTCAAAATTGAGGGAAAGACTACAACAAACCAAACACCCTCTTACATCATCTAGTAGATCACCAAGATGGATGCAAACCAAAGATCGAAAAAATGCATAAGGTTTAGAGGAGGAAAAAGAAGAGGAAAGGATTTTATTGATCAACAAGAGGAAGCATATGTGATAAGCACTTCTAATACCATAAGTTTTAGCATTTCACACTATACTAATGCCACATCAACCTTAAGAGGAAGCACAACAACTTCCAATAGTTGCAAAAGTTCAACCCCTTGAGCATGTTGCCAAAAGGGAACCATAGTTTGAGGATCATGCTACATAATAGGTTCCATTGTTTGAAGATTCAAAACAACCGCAAGAGCACCAAAGGGAAAGATTTGTATCTCCAAACAAAATACCAGTTAGGTGGTATCCATCACGTTCACCATCTCCCTAATAAAAAAGTTTAGGTACAAATTACAACACCACAAACTACACATAAAGAGGCTAGACCTTCATTCTTAGCAAGGTTATATGAGTTAAAAAGGTTAAAACATAGTCAAAGTAGCCACGAAAGGTGTTAGATGTTAGATTTTGTCATAAATAACTAGAGATTTATTTATTTACTACCATTTGAAAGCATGGTATTCATGGCACATTATTCATTTTTAGCACACATGAATGTTGAAAAACTCAAATTAAAAATTCGTTTGATTTAGTTTTAGGTTTTGGTTTAGTTAAAAACTTTTGAAAATAAAACTTCTATCATTAAAAATGACATTTTTACAAAGGACTTTCAAAAGATTCAAATAATAAAAATAAGTTGAAAAAAAAGAAGAAGATGATAACAACCTTTTAGACACACTAAAAAAACATTCACAATTTCAAAATGTAGAATTTTAAAATTCTGAAAATTAAAAAAAATGTACATTTGAAAATTCAAAATTTCAAAAGTTTAGTTTTACCACATATAAATGGGGTATAATGTACATGATGTATTGAACAAAGATGTAGTTCACAATTATTAAATTCAACTTTAAAAAATTAATATTTTTTGGTATGATTTCAAATTATCGTCATTTTTCAAGATGAAACATAAATTCTACAAAAAATCTATTCATTTTTACATATTAATATTTATTTTAATATTATTTTTAAATTTGACTTATTGGGGCAATTTTAGTCATTTATCATAACAAGTTGCAAAAAAAATCATTCAAAAATTACTTTGGGGAAAATGACATGCACGATTAATGTGAAGTAATTATTGTGGCTCCTTTGAGTGCATTTTGACCCAAGGGATAGGTTCGGAACATATAAAATTGCAAGGCCATTTGTAGAAATATATAAAGGAACAACTCCAATACTTCAGACCCCACACGTAGGTGGATATTTCAATCACGAAATGGAGGAAGATTTGCAGATTGTTGGGCTATTCTAGTATGTGGAAAATTACAATAAAATATGGAACAAACCAAAGTTGAATTGTCATGACTCAAACTATTGTGTGAAAGGAATGAAACAGAAAAATAGGAGTTAGAAAGTAAAGTTACAATTACACAATAATAAGTACTAGATCTACAAGATCATATTTGTGCAACTGAAATTTAGAACAAGAAGACATTTTAGGGTAAGGAAAGGGAACTGAATCAATTACAGATGGAGATTATTATGGTCAAATAAAGAAAGGCAACTTTGTAACAACAATTGCAGTTATATAAAATGGTCAAGGAAGAGAGAGATTTGTTGAAATCAAATGAGGAAAGAGAAGATGCCAGATATTGGGCTTTGAAAAAATAGGTAGATGATTTGGAAATTAGATCTACAATTTTGCAATGAAATAAAGATGGTTTAGAAGGACAGGTCAAGAGAAGGAGATCCTACAATTCAAGGAGGAAATTCAAATCATTGTGCATTGAAAGGATGAAGTTGTACGAGACAAGGACAAAACTTAAACTACCTATAACAAATCAATCTAAAAGTTACAACATGATGCAAAGAGGATATACTTAACTGTGAACTCAATCACAACTATGGAACCACATTTGTCTAAACACATATTGAAAGAATATGATAATTTGTTGATGTAGAATATAATTATAAGAAAAAACAAAATTCCTTGCAACTGTAAGCATATAATGTTGACACACGGTATAACTTAGTTCAAGATATGCTAAAAATAAATTTAAAGACCCTATTTGATGAACACAAGGCATATGAAGCCTACATGAAGAAGTTGAAAGTGTATTGAGAAGCATATATAAAGTTTAGGTATGACTCACCTTCTAAAATTCCTTAGGACAATTTTAATATTTTAGAGTTCAATTAATATGAAGTAGATCTAAGTGGAGAAGCTCAAGAAGTTCATTCAAGTGCACCTACATAAATGAGGGGTGGAGACACTGCATAGGAGGCCATGAATGAACAGACAATGGCACAATTTGACAAGCAAGTTTTAGTAGAAGTTCCAGCAAAAGAAGAAGAACAACAAGTGTTTATGCAAATAAAATTCATATAATATGCTACAACAATTGATGTTTCCCCAATAATTCAATTTGTTACAACAGCTGCAACAACACCAAACTCACATGATGAAGGGGATAATGGTCATACACAAACCATTACAAAAACACATCAATATGTGCAACTACAACAAACTTTGTAAACTAAGGAAATTGTTGTAATAGAGGAACAACAATATGTGGAACCAAATATTATAGTTGTAGAACAAACAACTATAAAATAGATAATATATGGGGTAGTCTATTTAACAGATTCAGGGGTTCTTTCAATATAGATGTCCATAGTAGGATTTTGGGGATGAAATCCAAAGTACATGGGGGGTAATGTTATGGGTAAGATTGTACTATAGTAATAAAAAACATTATGATGCATGGGGATAATGAGTAGGTATTGTGATGTCTATTTTGGCATAGGTTGGACAAAGGAGATTTAATAGAAACAAAGTGCATTGTAGTGAATAATGAGTAGGTGAGATTAAGATTGCTAAGGTTGAATTTAGATTAGTTTAAGGTGGGAGAATTGAGGACTTGAGGATGTTTTGGATTTCTATGATAGAGTTTTTTTTTACTATTTTTGGAGAAAGTCTAAAAAACAAAATAGTTTTTTTTTTAGAGTTAAAAAATAATTTTTGATGATGAACACATAGTTACTCAATGTTGTTTCTTTTTTTTTTCCATGTTTTTTTCATGATCTATTGTTTTCCCTTTATATTAGTATGAGAAGTAAAAATCTTGCAAAGTTATGGTAGATTCATAACTGTGCAAACACTTTTGTTATGAAAAAATGTTGTTGAATAACATTCTAGATTATGTAGGGAGTTTAAATACATATTTTATCATTGAAATTGAACATGTTACAATTTTTTTTTTTGAATTTAAAACAATGTTAGAATATTAGGATTTACCATGCAACAAAAATAAGTTTTGCAAGACTTAGCCCCTTTTGATTGTCCAAAATCACTTGCCAATGCAATTAGAATGTGGTTCAAACATTTGGCATTCCATTCATGTCCCCAAACGGCCTTTCCTTAAGAAAAAAACAAGTTTATCAAAAGTTGTTGCTTAATTTGGTGGAGAAAACAAAACAGAAGTATGTTCTACCAAAATGAATAAAATGCAATATTATAACATAAAGTTTTGTTTCTTGAACGTTTCAAGGTACACATGACATTTTTTTTTTGTGATAAAGAGATTAAAGGTTGATTGGCAACCAAAGCAAGTCACTATTGATTTGTTTGAGGCAACAAAGTTACTAGTCAATCTCTAGCAATAAATTTAACAATATTATTATATGAATATAGGTTGAAGAAGGAAATACTTATTTATGTACAACATGAAGGATCAAACTTGAACATTATGACATTTTCCCTAAAGTTTACTATGAATTGCAAGTGTTTAGGTTTGGAGGAGAACTTTCAAGGTATTTGTCTTGGCATGTTTTTTCTAAAGCTTGTTAATATGCAACAACATATGAAACATTGTGCGAAAATTTCAAGTATGTTTTTATTAATTCTACTCGATCATATTTTGTTGAAAACGTATAACCTAGCTTAAGAAATTTAGAAAAGGAAGGCAAGAAGGGAATAAGGGTTGTGAGGATTACAACATTGGCCCAAAAGAAAACACTTTAATTAGGACAAGGTATAATTCTTTTCATTTAAATTCATTTGTGAATCATTTTTGAGGCATTGGAGTCTTTCCTTTTGTTTTTAAGGAAATATGAAAGCCAAAAGTCCATAACATGCTATCTTTGATATTAATTACCCAAGGTTAAAGTCTTCATTTATTATCTTTTTTTATTGGTTGTGAAAAAGGTGTGGTTATTGTTGAAGAACATGATAGAAAATCTTTACATCTCATGCTTCTCAAATGTCATAATCATTTACATCATGTGAAAAAATCTAAGGTTGGATATATAGGCCAAATTTTTTATGAAGATTACAACCTAAATAATTTTAAACATATTGCCAACATAAATGAACTAGTGGAAAAACTTTGTCAAAATTTAAATGATATAAAGTGGATGTTGAATGTCACCTTCAATGGTGGGACAAGCATGAATCCATATTTCCTATGATTGGTTTTTTTATTCATCAAATTTAGGCATTGTAGGATCACAAATTGAAAAAAAAGGAATTATTTCAGGCAATTAATAAACAAATTAAAAATATATCATTTACAAATGATTGATTTAAAAAAATTGGTATTTGCGAGGAAGAATTGACATAATGATCTTAAGGTCAGTTATAATTACCTTTTAATTTGGTGGAGTTAATTGAAAATATTTAAATTTAGAAAAAAATTTAAAGGAGTTTGAAGGTTCACCTTTAATTTGACCTAACTTAAAATGATTTAAAACCTAAGTTAACTATATTTGGTAAGTATTCAAGTATAATTGGACCTAATCCATGACCTTTGTACATACTTAATTCACTTTTGGTCTAATTTAAATTAGGATTGTTTTCACCTTAATTCAATAATCACTATGAAAAAAAAAGATTTCCAAGTAACCTTGCAACTAGGTTTTTTAGTTGTAATGACCATTTGCAATTCATTTGCAACTCATAATATTTTATAGGTGCGAATGCTATTGAACAAGTTACATGAGTTACAATGGATGTAACCCATTGTATATGAAACCATGTACATATGTAACTTGTTCAACTCAATTACAACTATGTAGAAACGACTATTGTGTAGCTCTAATGCAACTAGTTTGCAACTACCATGGTAATGTCATGTTAATGTTACTTTTCATTGATCCATCAAAATTTGACACATGGCACTATGGAGATTTTTAGGTGAAAAACATTTTCTTTTTGAAATATTGATTTTCCCCCATTCCTTATGATTGTTCATTTATAATATGGTTTTAGATTATGACATGTGACATAGTCAAAAGTTGCCACAAGACATATCAGTTCAAACTTGGTCAAAATAAAATAAAATGTTGATTTAAGTAATAAGGAGGTCAATACATTAACATAGGTAGGTACATAGGACATACCTACATAGTTAGGTTACATACCTACCTACCTACATTACATACCTATTTACCTACCTAGGTAAGTAAATAAAAAACTGGGACCAACTACTTATTCACCTAGGTAAACAAATAGGTAGGAAGGTATAAAGGCCAAGTGAACTAAAAAGTAACCATGTAAATATTTTTATTTTATGCATGTTTTGTTTTTAAGGTTAAGTTTTTTTTGTTTTATCCCAAATTGACACATGTATTCTAATGTGAGCACACATAAAAAACACCTTTATATAGTTTATGAAATGAGATTTATGAGTAAAACATATGGTTAAATTTTTTTAATTGCACATTATTTGCACATAAGTTGCAACTTGGGTTGCAACTAGAAAAAACATTTCCCACATTTTGTGTGTTTGTTTTTAAATTTGTAAATTGTACAACCAAATAAATAAATATTTCATAAATATGTATGTGAATTAATTACCAATAATTAATTATTTTAATTCAAATAATTTATTAGTAGATAATTAATTATCTAAATCAGAATAAGTAATTAATATTAATATTTAGTTATTCATTATAATTAAATAATAAAAATAAAATAAAATAAAATAGGTATTCATCAATAGTTAATATTTAATAGATTATTTAAGAATTAAATTTGAATTTGGATAGAAAGATAATTATCAAATAATTAATTATCAGAATTATTGAATTGATGATTATTTGAATTTAATATTTTGTGAATAAGCTTAATTTATAAAAAAATCATACTGAATCAATTATAAATTAATTATTTGAGTTAATTAAAATAATAATGATCTAAAATATATTTATTAATTCAGGTTAAATACTTAGAATAAATTAATATTTAATATTTAATAAATTATTGAATAAAAAATCATTATTAAATATCTGAGATTACATAAGTTATTAAATTGTTAATAGTTGAACAACAATCACAAAATAATGGCACAAATGGTTGTATCAATGGGAATCATAGTTAATAACTAGTTGCAAGTGTCATATCTAATGGGCGTGGGAAATGTGTGCACATGGCATGATTGTATGTGTGAATGTTGTACATTAGTTGCTAATTGGGTATTACATTTACATTAGTTGTAATGCAATTGTCACACACAACTAAAGTGTAACTTGCAAAAAAATCAAACATAATTGATTACATTTATATATATGACGTGTATATTACGCCGTATAGGTGTCCCATTTGTAACTAAGTTACAACCATAATACAACTCCTTGATTTTTTGATGCGGCATTTTATTTATTAATTGCTTGTATTTCCATGCTCTAGTTACAATGTAATTGCATTTTGATTGTTTTGAAGCATTAGTTGCAAGGTAGTGTGATTCCAATAGATATGATTTCTCATAATGCCTATTTGGTAGGTATTTTGGTATGATTGGCCCTAATCCACCTTTGAACATGTATTTAATTCACCTATGGTTTGACCTAATTTAGGACTATTTTGACCTTAATTCAATTATGTTTGGTAAGTATTGAAGCCTATTTAAACCTAATCCATGACCTCTATACATATTTAATTCACCTTTGGTTTGACCTAATTTAAGATTATGTTGACTTTAATTCAACTCTATTTGAACCTTTTTCACCTCTATTTGGACTTGATTTAGCTTTGTTGGGGAATATATTTAGGTATTTTTTTGGACCTATTTCATCTATGCAATTGACTTATTTAACTTTATTATGAATTAGAAGGTTTATATACCCTTATTAAGGATTGTTCCAAGCTTTGGAGGTTTAATTACAGATACTTCAAGTTTATAAACTATATGACACCAAGACCAAGTTGAAACAAAAATAGTTTGATTTTGAAATTATTTCTCATTTTTTTCCCAAAATCTTTGTTGAATGTGCCACTATGTGATGTTAAGACTATGTCGGAACAAAAACAATGTGACTTTGAAAATTTGCATTTTTTTCAAGAATCCTACGAATCATTGAATGTGACATTATGTGACAATATGACTAAGTTGGATTAAAAACAATTTGATTTGATTTGATTTGATTTTTTCCCACAAGCTAAATGTGCCACTATGTGACACTAGGATTATGTTGGAACAACAATTTGATTATAAAAGTTTTCATTTTGCCCATAAACTTCATTGAATGTGCCCCTATGCAACACTAATACTATGTTGGAACAAAAATAATTTGATTCTAAAAGTTTTCATTTTTTTCCAGAAACTTTATTGAATGTGACATTATGTGATACCAGGATTATGTGTTGAATATAAATAGTCTAATTCTTATTTTTCATTTTTTGCCTAGAAACTTCATTGAATGTGACATTATGTGACACAAGGATTATGTTGGAACCCAAAAAAAATCATTATGAAAATTTTCATTTTTTCCCAAAACTTCATTGAATGTGACACTAGGATTATGTTGAAACAAAAACACTCTAATACTAAAAAAGTTCAGTTTTTTCCTAGAAACTTCACTAAATATGACACTATGACCACGTTGGATCTAAAAAGAGAATGCATTTGTGTTGAGAAAGAGTTTGTGTGAATTTTGTTTGTGTAGGCATGGCAAGTGATCATGGAGAGTCCCATGTGGTTATGACTTGGATGAAAAGGATGAAGTGTTATATAGTCAACCATTATCAAAGGTCCCAATAAGGAAAACAATCATGAGTGTTTATGGAATCACTTCATTTGAGCACCATGCCCACAAGTTAGCATTGACATTTTGTAAATATTCAAAATACAAAAAGAAAGTGATACAATTTATACCTAGCCTTGTGTGGAAGCAAATATATGCAAATTATAGGATAA
>Ga0209208_10009020_pt1 | contig 13176 bp, 6 predicted proteins | sample S1TSphfallax_3_FD_187694 | JGI IMG/M metagenome (GOLD analysis project Ga0209208, IMG submission 187694) | Host-associated microbial communities from peat moss isolated from Minnesota, USA - S1T2_Fd - Sphagnum fallax MG (SPAdes) (version 2) | ecosystem: Host-associated > Plants > Peat moss >...
AAAAAAAAAAAACTCTAATTTTTAATGATAAAATCTAACATATGACACCCTTTGTAGTTCCTTTGACTATGTTTTGACCCAAATTTCATTCATTTTTAAAAAAATATCAACACCTTTCATCATGTTCTATTTTTTAAAACTCGATTTCTACCCTCTCATTCACCCTTTCTAAAATTTCAACACCTTTCATCCTACTAAACTTTGTGAAACCCAAATTTCACCTCCTATTTCATCTTCTTTAAAAACCCTCTTTTAATTTTGTTCATCTTCTATAAAACCCTAACTCCACCTTGTTTTATTCATTTTCTTTGGAACCTAAACCTATGTCCCATATATTTTTCTACTTTTGACCCCTCCCCCCTCCCCTTCTATACTTGGTTATTCCATGATGGTGTGTTGCAAGCTTACTGCAACATTGAACTTTTCACTTACATTCTTACTTTTGCCTTCACCCTAATCTCTTTTTTATTTTTAAATGTAAAATCAAGGATCACACCTCTATACAGTAAAGGATGGGCTTACAAACATGTCACAAAATTATGATGAAACCAATCCCTTGGTTCTTGAATTGTAGTTGTAGACCAAACTAAATTGAAAGTTTTTCTTGCACACTCTCAACTAACCTTTGAGTTGTTTTATCAACTATGGTAAGGGAATTAACAACACATTTAACAATTTTCTCCTCCCTTCTCCTTTTTCTTTTGCTCTCTAATTTTTTCAACAACCTCCTTTTCCATTACTTTATGTCATAAAATGTTAAAGTGTTCATTAAATGTGATTACATGTGATTTGATGTAGTCTATGAATGATTCTTTCCTTTTTAGTTTCCTTGCATGTTGATGTGGCTGGGGTAGTCCTCATATTTGCAAAAGACAAAATGGCCTTGGATGCATTCGCAAAGTTTTGGTAGAATTGCACTTCACATGAAGGTCCATCAATTAAGTCATTTGTGAGACTACATATAGTTTTTATTTGCATTGTTTCTTGTGTGGTAATAGGACTATTAGGCATTTCCACATAATATTTTATCTTTAATTAATCATGGACATTGACATCATCCCCTGCTCCAACACCTTCAATTGTAGTTGTTATGTTCAACAATTTTGTGGCAACCCCATCTTCACCCCATTGGTCAATGTCATCAGTTGATGCATCAAAGTTATCCATCACAAACTTCTTTAAGCAAAATTTCAAGATGATTATAATGAATCATTATATTTATGTTATTTATTAAGTTTTTTTCACATCATTGCTGTGTTATTTTCACTTTATTATTCTATTGTTGATAAAATGCTTGTTGCAAATATATAAACATAATGAATAGTGGTTTGATTATTAATTCCATGATTATGATGATAAAAAAAATAATAGTTTGTCATTTTACTATAATTTTCATGACACAAATATAAAATTTTACCATTCAAGGAGATTTAAATTTTATATCATTTTAAAGAATAATTATGTTTATGTCAATACTATGATAACAAAATATAATTTTAACATTTGTTAAAATAACTAAAAAATGACATTTGATCCAAATTACAATATATACTAGTTCTCATTATTTTTATATAATTATTTTTCCCCAAGAAGTTTGTAATGTCATTGTTTTGATATGAGATGTGAGTAGTTGTTGTTATGTAGACTTCAATTGGTCTACTTTTGTCATCCATGGCCTTGGGATTGAATGGTTATATATATTCTTGTAACCCTAAACCCATTCTTGATTTTTTTGGTCAAAGATGTGTCCAAAGCCTTGTTTGCCCAACTAATAAATGTGTTTTTGTCTAGTTCACAATGATTGTTTCCAACCATATCAATATTTCTCTATTTCCTACAAGTTGTTTTGAAAGGCTTGAAAGAATTCACATTCAACAATTATAGGGCATGTGATGTGTGAAATGGAAAAAAGATCATTTCAAAGCCAAACTATTGTGCATGTTTTAATACTTCTAAGGTAAGATGTGACCCATGCCCACCTAGAATCAATAGATGTCAATTAAATTGAAATACACCACCTAAAACTAACCTTTTGTAAAATGATAAAAACTCCTTGAATAGAAAGGAGGTCATCCACGCCTTCCTTTGAATTGCCATGCATGTTCTTCTTTTGCAATGTTTGATATAATAATCTCTAATCCATTTGCCCCTAAATATATAAAAACTTGGTAAGGATTTTCCTATTGCATTTGTAACAAAATTTACTATTAATTATTCCCTAGATTTAGGATTTTTGTTACAAACTTGATGGGAACCTTTTTTTGGCAAAACCCTTGTGCCTAATTGTCATCCTACCTAAACCCCTATTTCATTTGAATTCCATATGTGATCTTCACTGTATTTGTGTTGAATGTATAATATTTGCAGGTTTTGGTAAAATGAATTACACGATTCACTTGTCAAACCTTGTGTTCTACATATGTCAAGTCCTTTTTCCATTCAAATACTTAATTCTAGATGAGAATGTTTGATCCAACACCACCAAATGTTCCCATGAATTCCACATTTGAAGGGGTTTGTTTTGGTTTGTGTAAAATTTTCCACCTTCATTTTGAATTGGTGCAAGGTAATGGAGAATCTACATTGTTGCATCCTCTTCCTCAGTGACCATACCTTGTGGTCCTTGTTTTCTTGATTTTGTTATCCCATTCAAATTATCTGAAAAAAATGTTCAAGGTATGTGCCAATGTTTATAAGATTGCTTCAAATTAAAGAAGTATACCCTCTTTCACAACATCCATTGCTTCTTCCAAGGACTCAATTGTCCATTTGCTTCATTGTTGTAAGATAAAAAATTGTTCAACCTTGATGCCTTGTTTGTGTTGCATGTGTAGGCAAGGTATTATCCTTATTTGGTGTTGGTTAGACATTCCACTTCATGACCTATAACATACATTTGGTTAGTATCATGGCAATGTTTTGCCTCTTGGCCCCAATCTCTAACAAGTTGGTGGAATACACTCTCGACCTGCAAGAAGTACACACTTCAATCACCTATACACAACCAAAAATTACAAGAAGTATGTTAGGTCTAGATATTTTAGAAGTGCATGGCTTTCTAAGATTGACATAAAAAAATTAGATCATAAAAACTTTCAAAGTTTTCCTAAACTAAATTGATATTTAAAGTTGATGTGCATATAGTGAGTGTAAATCACATGCTCTAATAGGTTCCAATTTGTTGAAATTTATGAAAAGCAAAACTATTTGACGTCCTAGCTACTCTAGGGTGTAAAGTGGGTGAAATTGTGGTCCCTAATCATTATTGTCCTCTAGGAGGTAAGATCAAAGGAACAAGATCAACACCTTAGTACTCAAAAAAACTACCCTCACTTGTTTACTTCACTACAATTATTCAAATAATAAGTAAGTAGTCACACAAAGAGCAAAAGAAGAGGGTAAGGTCTATTGTTTAAGAACAAACCTATTGTCCTATTTGTAGGCTATTCCAATGGTGCCAAAGGAAGAAAGTATAGATAGGAAACATGGGAAATGAGAATAACTAGGGAGTAATTACCTTCCAAGGCTCTTCAGTACCTTCAATGCATATGAAAGTTGCCCTAACGGGTTTATAGGCTTTCCACAACTATTATCCCACCTTAACAACACTTATAAACCCTTTGGTAATCCTACCTACCATCTGCTACACCCCTAAAATGCATGCCCAACATTACTTACTGTATGTGGTAAGCTGCACCCACTCATGGCTATATTGCCTACCATTCACAATAGTCCCACTTAGTTTACAAATTGTAGCCTTCAAGTTTTCCCTTGCTTCCTACCACCATATACTAGTTACTACCTTCTTGTGGCAGCCAATAGCTTTTCACTCCAAAGGCCACCTCCTAATATGCAATCTTGCTCCTTTTTGTAAAAAAAACGTAGAACAACTATGGAAAAAGGGTAGCAACACGTTGTCCAATCTTAAATTATATTACTTCCCACATCTCCTAATAGAATTTAAATGTTAACAAAACACATAAAGGCCATTTCTCAACCATTTTCCATTAGAATCACACACAAGTATAAATACATTTCCCACTACTCTTTCTTCCTTAATGTACACCATACATTTCTCCAAGAGAGTCCTCTATTCCAACAACCAACTACAAGCATATCAAATGTTATAAAAGTCTTCCAAATCCTCTTTTAATCCTCCTCCACAAAGCCACACAAGGCTCATATTGACCCCATGAAAATATGACATTTATCCTAATCCCTTCTTAGAAATCTCCTAGACGATTGGATAGATTACCCCCAACCATTCACTAACATGAACTATTTAATCCCACTAGCTTCACCCTTTTGGTAAGGGACAGTAACTCTACCATTAGTAACTATTAATTATTAAAATGCCTATGGTACTAACTAATCTAGAGATTTCTACCCCTTAACATATGGACTACATATTGTTCGATCCATTAATAATATAGAAACTTTTTGTAATTTAATGATGCAAGGATTACAACGAGGATTACAACACAATTTATATGTAATGGTTGTTGTTGCAAAGTGCAAGTAGGAGATGGAAATGCTTTTATGCCAATATTTCTTGTGGCCTTGGGTGAATAAACCAAAATGAACAAAACACCTACCAATGCACCATCCTAGATGGATGTTAAATGGTTAAGAAATTTTTTTTTGTTGGTTTCCAATTCCATGATAAACATGTTGATTATTTCTTCTTTTTTTTCTTTACTACCTACCTATTAACAACCCACAAGTAGGGTTATTAACACGTATGTAGTAAAAAAATGCTTATATATAATGCTTTAACCATCTATCTACTTAGTTATTGTTACCAAATTTCCTATTTAACTACCTATATATAGGACCTAATTCTTATAGAATGGGTCACCAAGGTGAAACCAAATATTAATTTGGTTGAGGTTCATCCACAATTAAATCATAATGGGCATCTAGTGGATGGTGCATTAATATTGTTAGGTGTTCATTCACTATGGTTGGGTGAATAGTAACATGGTATAAATGAATGTTGGCCAAATATATATTTTTATCCCAAATAATTAATTGGCTCCAAGCATCAATAACCTATTAACTAGGTATTGATTTTTTTGAGACCTAATAAAAAACCTACTCACCTAATATTGAATTTTCAAATTTTAATAACATATTCGGATGACTTGAATATCATCAAAATAAGTTATCAATCTTAAAATATTAAACATGTTTATGATAAAAATATAAAAATAATTTCTTAATTTTTAATATTTTCTTAAATATATCTTGCAATTGGTGTATAATTAGTGATATAACTAATGGTACTCAATTGGGTATTTGAAAACTAACCCTTATGCATAACCAACAATTATTACCCAAAAAATAAGTGACTAGTTGATAATTGGGGGTATTATTTTTACATTGATATTGATAACCAACAAGTCTAATTTTTTTTAAAAATTGGATAACCGACTTGACCAATTATTGCCAAAAAAAAAAACTACCAAACACTAATATATACCCAAATTTTTTGTTTGATTATAAACAATAGAAACATCCAATCCCAAGACTAAATTAGGTGTCTTGTCCAAATTTACCAATTCTCATGTTAGTTAACCCACTTAGGGGCTTCCATCAAAAAGTTGAAGGTACCAATTTAAGTGGTATTGGTTCACCTTGATCCCTTGTTACAAATTTATGAGAATTATGATTTTAGAGTTTTTTTGTTGGAATGCATGAAACAATAGTATTCATCTTATTAATGGAAGGACATGACAAGGGTTTTTTTTTCCAATTTTATGATATAAAAAATTTGGAAAAAAAATTCAAATAGAAAGAAAGGTTAATTTAATATTCAAAAGAAAAGGAAATAAATAGTAAAATTCACAAAAAAAAATTTCAAAAAAAAAATGTCAAAAATAATCGATGGACATGAACATGGGAACAATAATTGTTTTCAGCCTAAATAGTAGCCAACATATTTGAATGACCTTAGGTTAGGGATTATGTTGCCTTTATTACATATCATGAAGTTGGGTTTTATTAAATTTAGCTAACATTAATTAGGTTGTAATCCTAGTTCTAGAAATTGTTTACATTTTTGTATGTGTTTTCATCTTAAAAGAACAATGCAAAGTCCAATAAATCATGATCAATTTGAAGAACTTGTGTGGATCAACTAAAGGAATGTGATTGGATAAATGGTAATTTTCAATCGGATTCAAAAAATCATGAGACATAGAAACACCAACTTAAAGACTTATCATTACAAGCAAAGAGCTTGATGAAACCCTTAGAAGAATTTGTGTATGTATTATAAAAGGAAAATGAAAAGAAATTTCTACCTCATCCAAAATTGAAATTATTCCTTTTGTTCATGTTAATATGATTTGCAAATTGATCTTTGCAATTTTTGAATTGAAAATAAAAATGTGATTAGAAATGCACTACCAAATCTTTTCAACTTCCATGTGGTGATATCGTAACATATCAATATGTTTAGGAAAATAGTATGTTTGTTTTGTTTGTCATGTTGAGATCTTTCAAGCCATGGTGCACCCCATGGCACTCTTGGTACCAATTGGAAAGCCCTTAATGAATAGGGATGAAGCATGGTGGTTTGCTATGTTTAGAATTATGATGCAAGAGTTATTAAATATTGAATAATTGTTTCATTGAGAAATAAAATAATAAAAATAATAAAAATTCTAATAACAAATTTGACTAAAAACTAGTTTAAATGTAGGTTTTTAGAAGGTGGAAAATGGTTGGTCTAGTGGTTGTTTGAAACACATTTTATTTTGGTCATTTAAAACGTAGGACAAGTAATGATTTTCTAGACTTAAATTTTTTTTTTTCATTATGTTGATCATTTTAGATGCGTGTTATTTTTTGTCTTTTAGATTTATGTTAAATAGTGGTCTTTATAAAGTTTTTAAATAATTAAATTCCAATGATGAATTTTATTCAGAATTATTTTATGTAGGAGTTTTTGAGAGACAAAATGGTTATTGAATTTGTTTGGTAGTCTTTTTAGATGCATTTTATTTTGGTCTTTTTAAACACAAGTTAAATACTTACTTTTATATTGTACACTACTTATAGTTAAGGATTTCAAGTAGATTTGTACATTATTGAATGAAGAATTTGTGTTTACCATATTCATATCATTATTCTAGGTTATTACTCAAGCAAGTATGATCTTGTGATCTTCATCAAACTTGAATCCAAACCTTGTTGTCTCAATGCATACCAACCTTTTCAATACACCATTGAGGTACATTTGCAACTTTTGTCACTAGCTCTAGTTTATCACCTCAAAGTTTGTGATATTATGAAGGGGTTCCATTGGAAGCTTAATGCTTATAACAATGGTCAACTATCCAAGATCAATTGGTTGTTGCCATATATTTTGTCATTTAAGCAACATCTTGATGAAATAGATTTGATTGTTTTAGTTAAATTAGAATTTATGTTTGCTAAACAACCTGATTTTGGTTGCTTTTAACCTTTTGTTTAAATTATCAAAAATTATTTGTATATTGCAAATCTACAAGAAGAAGATCTAGGACTAGGGTTTAATCATGTTTGATGGTATGAGTTCATGTTTTCCGAAAAACATGATTTATGTTGTTTTTATGTTATTGGTGCAAATATTGTTTAATTTTGGACTAATGTTCTCTAAATAGTTTAAATTTCATCGTTTTTGGCAAATTGGTGAAACATTCAAACTTTGAAAGGTTAAAGATATTTATTGGGTAGATTCAAACAATGCAATGGTAGGATTGATAAGTGGAATCTAATCATGTTTGATGGTTTGAATCAATATTTGTTAAACAAATAATTGATTTTGGTTATTTTTATACCATTGGTGGACATATTGTTTAATTTTGGATATAGTTCATGAATGAAGATAGTTGTGTGATAAAGCATGTTTGTATGGTGAATTTGGATAATGAAGTAAAAGGTTCTCAAATTATTTATTTATGAAGGTCCTAATTTCTCGAAGGTTACCCACACATTTGACATTTGAATGACGTGTTAATAGCTTCAAATTAGGTCCCAAAATAAATAATGTAACATAATCAACATTAAAGAAGGTTTATTCATGTTCCAATTTGTTTGGATGTGGTAACAACCCAAAATTGAATTTTTTTTAAAGCCCATATAATGATTTTCAAGTATATCAAATAACATTGAAAGAAACACCTACTTTATCTAAAATGTAAATTTTCATTCAAATTTATTTTTATTGATCTTATAGAATTTTAATTGGTGAAGATCACTTTTAATTTCAACATTCCTCACATATTATGTTGAAAAATTACAAAATTAACTCCATAAAAGCATACTCTTTGAAAGCTTTCCAACAATATGAAATATGGTTGATAAACATATGTCAACCATGGACTATGCAAATGATTTACACCAAAACATTACAAAAACCGAGAATATGATCAACATTCATTTGAACCCACATATGTGAAAAGGGCTATGGATGAAATCATATGAAAGATGTGAATATGGGATTGACATGACCTTAACACTTAACCTCATTAAAATCTTTTTTGATCTAAAATCTAGTCAATATTGGACCTACATTTTGACCATAATTAATTGCAGTGGATGTCTAGGATGAATGTGACCTAAACAAATTAAATAACAACATGAAATTAGGTCGAGAATAGACATAAATGAATTGTAAATGTAATATCAATTGTTGTTATTGTTATATATAAACATACATATTCAAATATTATATTAAATATTTAGACCAAAATCACACTTGGATGGACATAGCTTAGATAAACTGAATAAATGACTAGAAAACTTCAATCACACCCCTTTGAGGCCTACGTATTTGACAAATGTGCCAAAAAGAACCAAACAAATGGTTCAACAAACATAAGTCCAAAATTAAATAATATTTTCACCAATGACATAAAAGCAACATAAATTAGGTTGTTCAACAAACATAAATTCAAACTATAAGCATGATCGAACTTGAATCCATATCCTCTTCCTGCAACTTTGTAATCAACAAGTCTAGTCTTAGAACTTAACATATTCATGTAAAATTAAACAATTTACATAAAAGGGTTAAAAGCAACTGAAATCAATCAATTTGTTCAACAAACATAAATTCAAATTTAATTTAACATATGTCTACAAAGGACCAATCAACCCATACTAATTTTCTATAGAAGATGTTCATATGGATAGAATTTAAATCAATGCATATAATGCATTTAAACAATCCCACATTAGATAATTGCTTGTATTCATGTAAAAGGAATAATTTAATAAAGACAAAAACATAAATTCATCCTAAACTAGATGAACTCTAGGATAGTAATAAAATGATGCACATTTTTAATCTTAATTATTTAATGTCATAATCACCCTTTTAAAACTAATTTTCTAAACCCTACCACATTTCTAAACTCTTGTAAACAATCAATAAAATTCTCATAAGGTAATGCACAACATAGCAAAGCACCAATTTCAATTGGAAAATTGGGCCAAGCTCTTGGTATTTCTAGAAAGCCCTTGATCAGTGAGATTTCTTGGAAGAAATTTCATAATTTTTAGACTTGAGATGGGAGAGATATTCAATTTTGAGTAATTATTATCATGAAAAACTAATTAAAATTCTCACAAGCGGGCTCTATCATTAGGACCATGTTCACACTTGGGCCAACAACACAAGCCACACTAGTATGGATTGAAATAAAGATATTAAATTAATATCTAGTGAGATAAACAAAAATGTTAATGAAAAATCTCCGTAAACTAGTGATGGTAGCATGGTGAAATAAGAGGCAAGTCCCTAGCGTTTTGATGTTGCTCCTTCATAATAAAATAAAGGGGAAAAAAAATAGGGTGATTGAAAATTCCACTTCCAGAGCTTTATGCACAATATACTAGAGAGAAATATAAATATTATTGTTCATCTTTTTATTTCCATATGTTGTTTCAAAAGTTTTTTTTAGTGTAGCTTATTTCTAGCTTATTTGTTTATCTTCCATTTTGCCCTTCTTTCCCAATCTTTGCCCACAAATGACTTTCCCATTTGGTTGTGTAAAACCAATATTCCTCTCAAGCTATATTGTTAAATCATTTTTTTACCTAATTTAATTTAAATTTCTTGATCCACTCAAAATGTTGCATGAAAACTATTTGTGGGGATTGATGTTTCCTTGGTGAAAGATTGTTTTGAACACATTAGAGAAATCCATAAAGTGACCATGCCTATGGGTTGTCCTTTCATCCCTTACCCCATATTTTAACTTTAAATCTCAATATCTATAAATTGAAAGAATTTTTTTGAATCAAGGGTGAAACTCATTATCCTAATATCTAATGCACAAGATTCAAAAATGATTATGGTTGTAGGAAGCACAACATGAATGAAGATGCTTAGAGAAAAGAAAAGAAAAAGAATTTAAAATGAAATGAGACTCGTATTACCCCCAAAAAATAAATGTAAATTTGAGTTTCACCCTATCTTCACTCCCCACTTATATGCAATGTAATTTTTTACTGTTTTTTATTTATAATATCACCCCCTTACAGATCAAACTCAAGATATTGATATTGTGTTCTCTTCACTTTACAGATATCTTCAGTTTCCTAAAACAAATCCCTCATTTTGGAACTTTTGGGTGCAAATACATTTTGTCTTGTATGTAGGAGAATTTTATGTTGCATTTGATTGGGAGGATAATTCATGCATTTTGTCATCAGCCACTTCAATTGGACAGAATCACAATCAAATATTATCTCACCATGTTGATCCAATGCTTTGGTGAATTTCAAACACCGACTTAATTCCATTGAGTCTTTGCTCGTTCCTTCATCAAATCTGATTTTCAATCTTTTTGGTATCATGATTTAACAAATTATTGGATTCGACTTGTTTTATATGCCTGCATTTCTGTTCACTATTTCCAGGCATTGAAAAGAGTATTTCATCTTTTGGGCATATGCTAAGAAGCAAAACCATGACATTGCAAAAGACAATAAGTGGTGCAAGGAGCTTTTAACATTTCTCTGATTTTATCCCAGGATGCACACAAACCATCCCATCTCTGCAATACAATTTCAACCTTGTAAACTTCTCCTCATACCAGGAGACAGGGTTTTTGCACATTTCTTTGTTTTATTGCTAATTGTTGTTCATGCATTTGAAGTGGAGAAGAACCACAACAACAGGGGGGGCTTGGATTCCAATAGACATTGGATTGAATGGAAATGTATGCTTCACACAGCCCTGGGTATGCAACTATTCCTTCTTCACTCAACTCTCAGTGGAAACTGTTACACAATGAATGTTACTTTTGCAATTAATTAATTGGTTTTTTTGAAACCAAACCTGTCCTCAATTTGTGGCAAAACACATATTTGTTGCAAACCCTTAAACCCACCATCATCAGTACATACCATTTCAAATTTGCAGTTCATGTTGACTGACATATATTATTGTTCTATTAGGAAGTACATTGTACACAATTTGGTGCCACTTTATTAAATCTAGAACCGCCAATTTTTATGTTTACTGCAAGACATGCAACTGACTGTGTGAATAAAAAATGGGAATTAACAGTACATCTTCTTTTATAACAAGTCATGTTATATGTACATTGGAAACTCAAAGTGAGACTGGAGAGGAGTAAGAACTAGAGGAATACATGTACCTCAAAGAGATTGCAAAACCCAACATTTTATTTGGTTTGTTGACAAGATGTCAAAGAATGATGGAGCCCATTCAAATTGGCTCCTTGGGAGCATTTTGCTCTGTACAACAACATTTCTATTTGCCGAACATCATCATCATCATCCATTCAAGACTATGTGGCTGATGATATAGCTCTAATAAATGAAAGAACAAAAAAATGTATACTAAAAAAATATTACACAATAATAACTAGAGAAGAAAGATAGCAACTTCTACATTTTCTCTTTACAATGAAATTCCCATCCTAATTTCCATAGACCAAATTCTTTTCTCCCCAAGGACCAAAGGTATAATATTTGTTCCAAAATGAACCCCCTCACCACCCCCTGGTCGCCCCCCCCCCACCCAGAAAAAAAGAAAGAAAGAAAGAAAAAAAACCACCCTTATGTACTCGCTTAAATTTCTATGCTCATCCTCGTTGCACTTACAATCCCTGCCCGCCTCTGCCCTCTGCTCCCCTTCTTCTGACCGTTTCTGCTCGCTGCTTCTGCCAAGAGCTCGTACTGGAGAGTCGACGAATGTTTTGGAGAGATGCCGGAGCTCAAGGAGGAGTGCATTGAAGAGTTGCAGGATCCCAAATTGCAGGGAGCAAGAACTCGCGGTTGTTGACACCATAAGCATTGAAGCTAGCACCAGTGATCTTGTCCTGAAGCAAATCGCCGGGGTAGCCTGGGTAAGCTCCGTTGCCATAGATGCCAGTGCAAGCTGTGGCAGCTTCCAGTGGAGATGCTGGATCACCCTGATAGTACCCACTGTTGAAGGGATCGGTGGCAGTTCCTGCCAACATAGTGCCAATGTTGATGCACATGCCGTCCATCCCCACGTCGCCGTTTGGTGGGATTAGTGGTTTGGCTCCTTCTGGTCCGAATTCCGGAAGTGCAAACGGCCATGCACATTGCCCTGGGCATTGAGTTGCGGAGTTGCCTACCCATGCGTAAGGTAGCTGTAATGAGTTGGTTGCTGGTTGTGCAGCAGTGTAGAAATGAGAAGCACAAGCAAGTGTGCAGAAGTTTTCTACAACAATATCTTCCGCAGTGAGAATCAAGTAGATTGCTGTCGTGTCTTTGGGGAATGTCGTGTCTAGCGATTTCGCAAGCAGAGTCTCGAGATCCGCCGTCTGCAGACTCTTCCCCAGAGACCCAGCATCCTCAACTTCAGCTTTCAGCTGCAACGATCCCACCACTGTGTTGGTAGCGTCCTTGTAATTCGCCGTCGTCGACCACCATTCACTCACCGAGGGGTGGGTGACAGTCGGCGCTTGGAAAGACGCGAGAAGGTCCCGCACTATAGCTTGCTGTGCGGGTGTGAACGTCCCGTACCAGATCAAATATACGCTCAAGCTGCCGGACAGCAACGGTCCGTCATGGTAGGGAATCACGAGCGAAGTATTCACCAGAAATGAAAGCTTACGCGCACCCACCGCAGAACGAGCAGAGAGAGGACCAAATCCTGAGGAAAACAGAGCAGACGGACGTGCA
>Ga0209208_10009021_pt1 | contig 13175 bp, 7 predicted proteins | sample S1TSphfallax_3_FD_187694 | JGI IMG/M metagenome (GOLD analysis project Ga0209208, IMG submission 187694) | Host-associated microbial communities from peat moss isolated from Minnesota, USA - S1T2_Fd - Sphagnum fallax MG (SPAdes) (version 2) | ecosystem: Host-associated > Plants > Peat moss >...
AATGTGCCAAGTAAGAAAAGGTGGCACTATCCCACTAATTTTGACAATATTTTATTTGTTGTAACAAAAAAAATAACATCCTTGAATTGTAAAGTTCCTTGAAACATAATGATTTCACTAACAAACCTATCATCAAAACTAAAAATTATACATGCAATGTTATTATTTCCAACTAATGAAATTCAAATAAAGTTCAAGGAAACAATTCAAGAAATAAAAGATTAAAAATCTAGTTTGTTTTCATTAGAGTATTCAATTTTTTCAAGCAAATAAAATTTGCACAAGCTTTGTTCCATTCCTAACTACTTTTCTCATATTTTTAATAATCAAGTTCTGGAACTTTGCAAACCTTTTCCTTAGTTGTAATATATTGACATGCTTTAAAAATTGCATGACCAAAATTATTACTTTAAAAGTTTTCATCCAAACCTAAAATTTCACATGTCACAATAGATTTCAAGGTAATTGTTATGGTATTCAAATTTGACCCTTCATTTTTGACATAAGCAATGATTTTTTTCCATTTAATCAAGTAATTTTATTAGATTTTTGGCCAAGGCTTGATTAATATTTTTTATTGGCTCAAACAAATTAATAATGACTTGTTTAGGCTACTAATCAACTCCCAAGAAATTAATGATAGTAAAAAATATATATGCACCTCCTTTAACATCATAAGTCAAAACATGTTGTAGAAATGCAATTTACCAATTTTGGCAAAAAATAAAATTGTTTAATTTTCTCCAAAAAGTAAGATAATATTTATTGACAATAGTGTTTTTTAAAAGGGAAGACAATTTGAGTTTGCACAAGTGTAAAACCAAACATTTAAACTAAACATTGTCCATAAACTATAAAAGCGAGTGATTGTTGACAATCAAAAGATTAACCTCTTGCCAAGAATCTTTTTGTTGCACATCATCTTTTTTTAAATAATCTTTTACACAAAAAAATTTAGATATTTCATTACCAAACACATTAGTCTTCTTCTTCAATGGTTTTTCTTCCACAATTTTTGTCATTGGACTATTGATTTCCTCTTCAAAGTTTTTTGGAATATGGTTTACATCCATATGTTTTTTCAAAGTCTAATTTTTTGCATAGGTTTTATAATATGTTATTTTAGACCCTTTCTTTTTTTAATGTTTTGATTAAGTGCATTCACAAGATTATTGTAACAAAGGATGCATATGATGATTTGAAGATTGCCCCCTTCAACATAATGCATTTCTATTATCCCTTTTCCATGCCGTTGTTTAAACATATATTTTTTGAAAATACACTTGCATTTACTTTTCTTTATCCTATTATTTTATGTTTAAAAGCTTGGGTTATTTTATGACCCCTCCAAATGATTTTCCTCCATAATTATGCGATTGAAATAGATTTCATTTTCATTTTCAATTATTATTAGTTCTCATTTTCACTTGACTCATTTTTTTCTCCTTTTTTCATCATACCCAAAAAAGATGTAATGTGCAAAATACAATGTATGAAAAAAAACACAATCTTGCAAACAACAAACAACAAAGTTGTTGAAATGATTAATATACAAAACAATGTATGCAAAACAAACAAATTTCATATCACCAACACAAAGAAATGAAAAATCAAAACAAATAAACAAACACAATCAAACAACACAAAATGAAAAAACAAACAAACAAAGGAAAAATACAAACTTACCTTGAAGTTTGAAAAAGCTTGAAGAAGTTGCTTAAGATCCCACACTTGCACAAAGGAAAGGCGAGGAATAGCAAACAAAGGAGCAAAACCAAAAACAAGCAACAATGAAACATTGACAATCGACAACAAGTTAAAAAGGTAATTGAGATGGATGGTTCACATTGTCATCCAAAAGCAACCTCGAATAACAAGCAACAATGATGCATCTATGAATAATAATAAAATAGTAACAAGGCACCAACAACAATGAAACACAAACAACAATAGAGAAAGAAAGAAAAACTCAAACAAATGTTATTCCATGAACCTACAAACACAAACCAAACAACCAAATTACAACTTACAAACTACCTAATTGAACTTCAACTTCAAAAACCTTTAGAAAACACAAAACATACATAAACCTTTTGAACAACAACCAAAAAAAAAACATAAAAGTGTAACATGAACATGAATGAACCTCTTTATATTCAAGGTGTCATGAAGAAGAAGCCTTCATGCAAACGATCACTTTGTGTGCTACCTTCAACCTCAAACCCTAATTGTATTTCTTTTAAACCCTACCCACCACCCTTGTTAGTAAGACTTTAAATCTCACTCACCTAGCATAGACCACTAGGGTCCTATGTTGAAAACTGAACCCTACTACTCAATAATATCCTGACAAGGAAAAAAAAGCCTTTAAAATGGTTGGTTTTCAAGTGGCCAGTTATTAGATTAGTGCAAATTGGTGGGGGTGAGTTTCAAATAGAGTATGACCAATGGTGATGCCCAACGTTATTGAAATTGAAGGTGAGAATTGCCTTGAAACCCTAGTCAGTTCTCATCTTTTTCTGATACCTGCCCACCACTACTTTAAGACCTATTACATTAACTTTGGGGTCAAGTTTTAGGAATACTGCCCATCCTCAGGTTAGGTCTTGTGGCAGGTCTTCTCCCATTAGAACAGTCATGTTGGGTTACAAAAAAACCCTAACCTAGCCAACACCAGTTATGTCATTTAACTTCAAAATGATCTCAATTTTTAAGAAGTCACCTTGAGAATAGAGTTAGGTCTCTAGCAATCACTCGGGGTTTAGGGTTTAAGGTTCATTCCAAGGTTAAACCAAAATCCTACCTGAAAGTATCTTCCCTCTGGGCAAACTGAACAAACCAATTACTGTGTTCAGCTAGCAGTTGAGTGCTTCTTCCATCATAGACTGGAATGGTTCAACCCCAAATGTGACTTGTGCAAGTGGTGCATCTGGGACTTTTGGGCTTTCTGGCAAAAGTTTGTATATTAGCTTAGTTCCAAGCTTCTTGGACCAATGTTCTCCTTGGAAACCACATTCCGAGCACCCTTGGTCACCACACTCTCCTAAGCCACAACATTGCTAAGCAGCGTTGCTTAGGGCTTTGATTATGGACTCAGTTGTATCTCATGAGACCAAAATGTGTAACTACCCAGCACTGTTTTGCATTTTGTTTGCAAGCAACGACAGATCCGATCTCTCAACCACAATAGTAAAACTAACCAAAAGAGTGAATGTTTCTCTACCCCTTCATTGGAAATACCATAGACCATTGGCAGCTTTCCACATTAATTGAATTATTTAAAGAAATGTTGAAATTTTTTCAGAATAACTTTTCAATGAACAAAAAAAATCTGAAGCAAAATAAAGAATTTTGGGGAATATTTTCTTTTTTGACATGAAATATTCAAAATTAATTAATTATTCAACAGACACATGTTGAAGCTGCCTTTATATTACATCACTGTAGTAAATCTAAAGTGTTTTCTGGTGTTTTTACATCGGGTATTAACTGGATATCAGACTGGGTATATGCATATATGCTCATTAGGTCTTACTTTTTCAAAAACTCAGACCCCATTTTTACTCAGCATTTTTTGAAAGTTAACACCTGTCCCCACTTCATAACTGATGATTTTAAAATTTTAAGTATCCATAACTAAACCTTACCGGGGAAGAATAACAAGGTCGGATGTCTCTCAAAAACTTGGATCAATAACCGTTTCTTGCTCAAATTGTGTTACCTTCAGATTGAAAGAAAGAAAAATTCTTGAAATTTCTCTTAGCTGTTACAAATAATCAATATGGATTCTCAGTTGTGATTGGTGCTTGTACATTCAAATAACACATGTGCTCAAGCTTGCAAATCATTAATGTCATTTTAGATTGTCAAGAGCTTGCCTTGTAAACTTAAAAGAATTAAGACTCTTTGTCAAAGCATTAAACAAATGGCAAAGATGTGACTTTGTAGGACATTGTTGAAGACTCGACATGTGTTTCTGAGGTGGTCTTAACACATGTGCTCAAGTTTGCAAACCATTGGTGTTATTTTAGATTGTCAAGAGCTTGCCTTGTAAACTTAAAAAAATTAAGACTCTTTGTCAAAGCATTAAAGACATGGCAAAGATCTGACTTTGTAGTACACTGTTGAAGATTGGAAATGTGTTTTTACGGTGGTCTTCAAAAAACCCTGATAAAAAGAATTATTTTGTACATGTTCGAAGTTCTGTTAAAGAATCAAGCCTCATACCCGGTTAATCACATATCCTAACTTTCGCCCCCACCTCATAATCACCCCCTCTTTGAGTTTCTTAAACTCGAACCTGGGCGAATCTTTAAATCTCCTATAAATAAAAGAACTGGACCCACACAACTCTTTGTATTTTTTATTTTCAAATCCCCAAACTTGACAAATAAAACAAATACCCACGCCAGACTGGTATCAACTTATACGGAGGGACCCAGAAGTCAGGCCAATTGCAAGGCTCTGTGGCGACCTTTGAGCTCAGGCAAGGGGGTTCTGCTACATTCACCACATTAAGTTTCATCATTGAATAATATTTTAAATATTAGAGATTTCCGCAGATTCAAACTGTCTTTGGGCCTCCTTTCACCCCTAACCCCTCCTTTAGTGGTATCCATAAACTAAGCAAGTTTTATTAAATCTCAGTACGAAATGCTGAACCTCAGCATTTAATCCACAAGGTTCCCCAGAAATTATACTAGCTGTACACGTAGGAGCAGTGAAAATCTATGTCGCAGCAGTGGAGGCGGTCAGGAAAAAAGAAAGACTTGAATGCTAATTTATCTTTTTGCAGGTGTTTTTTCATCCCACCCTGTGTCTGACCAAACTCAGGGTTCTGGTAATGTCTTTTCCTGGCTTTACGGATATCTCTATTGAAACAAGTTTTTGTGCAAATAAGATGATGAATGGTGTTTTCTCTTATGGGAGAATTTTCGCACTGCAGCCACCAAAAAATATATCCTGTGCAACTCATGCACAGAATTTTTGTTAAAAAACATGTGCCAAAGTTGCCAGATTTTGAGGTTTTTGGTATTAAGTCGCCATATTTAGACAATAGGTCCCAGCGGATGGACAAAACATAGCAAGACTATTAAATTTTTCTACTTCCCTCTCTGACCTATAGCTAAATTTGGCTAATTCCTCTTGGGGACGATCTCCAGTGTGGCTAGCTACATCACAAAATTGAGGGAAAAAGAAACCCTGTTGTTGACATATTGAGAATTTTGAATTATGCCAGGCTATGGTATAAATAAATAAATAAATAAATAAATAAATAATTCATATGACATTCTCATAGTGAAATGATGGTAGATCATGAGAAATTATAATAATTCAAACTCTTCAAAAACAAAATAACTTTCTTTTAGAAAATAAACTCATTTTGTCAATGTGGAAGATGACCTTAGGAGAGGATATTGGGCTGTGTAATGCCACTGACTTGTTGCTATATTGAGCTCCACTTGGCAATTACCATTAGCCACATTTGTGGGGGTATTAACTACCTCATTCTTCCAAGAAAAAAGCTGTTTTCCTACTTGTCAATCCTCAATAAGATCTACAAGTCTGCAAGCTGGTGTTTGGCAACATAAGAAGTTAGAACACACTGCAAGAAGGCCTACCAAACTTGTGTGTAGGCATGTGCTCTCTCTAATAACGTTGGGTGTGTGTGTGTGGGGGAGGGGGGTGGGGGCGGAGGAGTAGAGAACTGAAAAAAAGGAGTTGGAAAATTAATGGTACCAACATATCAAAAAGTATAGAGAAGAGGAGGAGAAGGCAAAGGGCCAGAATGTCAATGACCCCAGGGGTGATGGCTCACTGGTATGTCCATTCTGGGACCCTGGGACCTCAATCAAAAAAGTCCTGGGTTCAAGCCCAGTGGTGTGCAGGTGAAACTCCTGCTGGCCCTCTGTCAATGAGTTTGACTTGGGGGTGCCACAATGGCTTGTCAGGTTGTGTCTGCTGGGGCTGCTGTTGTGATTCAAAATAAAAATAAGGGCCACTATAGACAAGGGTCCAAGGAGTAGGGTCCAATAAATCGAGCAATGTTATTGGTCAAGAGTTTTTAATTGCTATCAATGCCTTTAGACAATGGTCCAAGACCAAGACAAATCAAATTGTGATTTAGCTTACATGGCATTGTTTTGGAGGGAAAACCAATTGGTTGGGACAAAAAAAAGAGCTTAAAGGAGAGCTCATGGTTTGGAGAACCAAATGAAGCCAAGGTCCAAGGTTGATTATTTTTTTTGGTTTTTTTTTTCTACCCTTGTTGTTCAAATTTTGTGAAAATGAAAGACATGCTATGGATTGAGGACATTGTTGAGAACACATCAGCTCCTCCATTTTTGATCAATTCTAAAGTTGCCATGATTGGTTTTGTGGATCCTCAGAAGGTGGTTGTTAGAAGCAGTGCATTTTTAGCTTTTCCAAGTGCACGAAATGAAATTGAATCAGAAAATTGAAACATCAATTTTCACAAGTGGAAAGAGATTTAGATTTACAAAAAATCCCTAAATTGGTTCTTGTTTCAAACAAGAAAGCATCAAGGAAAAAGATGATTATGATGAAAGACAAAGATGAAAAAGGAAAAAAAGCTGGAAAAAAAAATTAAAATAGAATTTTTTAAAAATCATGAACAAAGGAAAGAAAAAGGACAAGAAGATTAACCTAATCCTCTCACATTTTTGATATTGGACCCTCAAATTAGACCCCAAGCCTTTAGACACACTCATTGTATTGTAGGAAAAAGTGATTTTTTTAATGTGAAGGAGGGTCTAATTCAAGGCTCAATTTGGTCTGTGGGCTTTTGGTCCCTGGACCCTTATCTAAAGTGACCATAAATGTAAAGGTTTGTCACATTTCTTTTTTTCTGTGAAAATTTCCCAAATTTCGACCTAAAAATAATGATTTCAACTCAATCCAAGGATTTTTCATGGAAAAAATGGCACAAATTCCCCAGATTTTGACAAAACATTTCCCAAATTGGCAGATTTTGATGATAAGTTCTGTAAGTAACTAAGAATATAGAACAATTCTGTTTTTTTTATTTTACTTTCATATCTACTATGTAGTCAAATTTGGCTAAATTATTTTCTAGATGGTTGCCACTTTGACTACATCACAAAATCCTTAAAAGAAACCCTGGGCCACCTCCCCCTCAACTAACCCAATACCCATGCTATTGCAACAAACCTTGAAGAGGAAATTAGCTGTGTTGAATGGGTATTACTTTTTTTATAACTGATAGTTAGGTTATTTTTTATTTTTAACCATTTGGATCACACAAGGTATCAATATCAACCCACCTACTATCAATTTCATTTTCAAAGGTATACCTCAACTACCAAGGTTATTTTTTATAATAATTACATGTTATGCATGAGGGTTGGTTCTCAAATACCACCTTGAGAACCACAATGTTATATTGCCAAGGTAAGGTAGGTTTTAACTTTTATTTATTTACTTATTTTTCTCTTTTCTTTTGTTTGTGGCTTTATTTTCAAGAATAAGGTTAGCAACACAACGATTAAGCTAACCATTGTGATTAGCTAAAGAACTGAAATCTAAAGGAAAAATGTATTTGGCCACCTACCATCCACCCCTCACAGTTCGTGGTTCACTCTTGTCAATGTTACTCCCTCTTTGAATGTGGGGCTGTGGGGGCACACCTTTGACATGTTTAAACACTTAGTCTTGCCTTCTCCAAGTTCTCCTAGCCTACTTGACTGAATCTTCCCCCCCCCTCTCAACCTTCCCAATGTGATAAGCACTGATTATGACTCCCAACTTAGTAGACCTTGTCAAACATCGAGTATCACATGCATCATTAACTGGTTTAGGGTAAATAAGATTGATAACCTACCTAGATAAACTTCCAATGATCCTAGTAGGTTACTAAAGTTTGAAAATTCAATAATGGCCCATAGGGGTCTTGCCAACTATTTGGAGACTAGAATAATTCTTTGGATATTAGGCTGCATAAGTAAGTTCTCTACCCGGTTTGTTTAAAAGTTTTTTTTGCTAAGTAGGTATTTAATAACCAATAAACTGGGGGTACTTATTCTGTTTCATATTAATTAGTTAGGGGTGCCTCACAAGTTCAACTTTTTCGCCTCCACTGCAAAAAAAAGTTGAAACTATGGAGGTTCCCCAAAATAGAACAGTCTATGGAAAGATGTAGTTTCTCCCACTTTGGCCCACCTATATAGGTGAGAAGGGGAGGACTTTTGGGCAAAACATATGGGATTCAAGGTGCTATTGAGAACACCCTTGGGGAACAAATTGGGAACCTGACAGGAACCCATTGGGAACTTGAAGGCAACATGTTGGGAACAAAGGAAAAATGAAAAAAATCCCCCCCCCCCCAACCCTGCGCCCAAAACTTAAAAAGAAAAAAATCAAGGCACTTTGAGTGCATGCTGAGCCTTCCTATTGGCTACATGAAATTTCTATTTCCAAAACTGTTCGTCACCATTTTTGGCCTGGGGTAATACCCCAATTATAAACTGGGGGTACTTATCTATTGAAAAGTGAGTGTTTTGTCAGTAACTGTGAAAGACTGGAAATCACCAGTGTTGGGTGGTTCCTTAAGTTTCTGAAGAACCTCTGGTTTCAGTTTAGAATTGTTTGTTTCTGGGTCCAGTTCCAACCATAAATACAGAATCCAGTTCCAGGTTTGGTTTTTCAAAATACAATTCTGGTTGTAAAAATCTGATGTGGTTCTGGATTTTGGGCTGGGTTCGAATTTGGCAGTTATGGGCCAGTTGACCTTCGTTCCCGTCAATTTAGTTTTCAAAAACATGTATCTCAGTTTTGGTTCCATTTCCACATGTAAATAGAACAGGGACCGCAGTTTCTCGATCCAGTTCTTAAAAACTATAAAATCTGGTTCTGGTTAGATTCTTGCTCACTGAAACCCAAAACTGGCAGTTCTTACCTGCCAAAGCTGGTACCCTCCCAACATTGGAACTTACCAAACCCAGACCTTAGATATACCGACTCCAACCACAGCAGGAAATGCCCTATACACTGGAGTTACTTGTAAAGTCATGCCATTAGGGGGTGAGAACAGTCAGTTTTGGCATAATAAGGAATAAAAAAGTCATGCGATTAGGGGGCGAGAACAGTCAGTTTTGGGATAATAAGGAATCAAAAGCGTAATTGAGAATGAAAATTTTACAAAATGAACTAACTGGGACCCAAACTAGTTTTTCCACGAATTTTTCTGGTAAACTGAGTTTCATCCTGTCTTTCCTTTTTCCTGAGCACCTCCAGTGCTGCTACATATATTTTCACTGCTCTTACCTGTACAACTACGATAATTACTCTCGAACTTTGTGCGTACTGAGATTTAACAAAGTTTCATTACTTTGTGGATATCACTGAAAGAGGGGATAGGGGGTGAAAGAGGCCCAGAGACCGGGTGAAGACACAGGGTGACTTTACCGATGACTGTACTATATTTTGAGAGAAGTAATCCAATTGAGTATTATGAAACTTGTTTTGGGCATGTAAATAATCAAAATACCGTGCCTTCCATGAGGGCCTGTAAAACTTAATGACTATTTCCATTGCCCCAGGTGATGATATTTAAGTGGTCCGCTACTTTACACTGTCCACTTTTTCATGTTCATTTGTGGGAATGGAGAAATCATTCAGGTTGTACCTTGGATGTGGTATTCACTTATATAGGTCCAAATAAGGGGTGTGGGTCAAGAAGCTCTTAGCAATATACACTTAAAGCTGCATAACTCTTGAATGCAACTTGGGAATGTACCCAACACTAGGTAGTATTAACATTGGTAACTGGAAAGGATCCCAACATGCTCATATGACCTCAGGCAATCTGAGCCTCTCGCCATTTTACCAGCCTAGTAGGGAATAAGGACCTGAGGTAATATCAGTCTTGTACCAGTTTTATTCCAGTTTCAATACCAGGTGCATACATACTTCAAACCAGCCAAAAATGAGTCTTAACACCAAAACCATGACAAGGCTATGTTTAAAACTAGAGCACAGACCAAGACTGGAATGCACAAAATGTTCTCAACATTCTCAGCTTAGAGCATCTCCACCTCACAGCGGTAAATTACAGCTTTTACATTGACATAAGTTGGTGTTTAATGTTAAGTGTCCCCACCCATGAACATTAAAGAAAAAAACATTTCAAACAATGAAAGACCCTTTACATTTTTATATCCTAATAACTATCGATAACCAAATTCACATCAAGAAAATATGTTTAGAGGTGTTAAAATGATGATGGCATTTTGGGCCGATTTAATAAAATAAAATCTTTACTGCTGTGGGGGTGGAGATGCTCTTATGCACATCCAGTTCAATTCAAGGTGAGATTATTACTTAATAATAATGGGTGAATAATAAAATGGACCATTCTTTCCAATTGTGGACTTCTATCTCTTTGCAGACATGTAACATTTAATTGTGGAGTTCAGTTGTAGTTGGAACTCTGGCCTCCATTTATATTGCTCAAAATGAGCCAGTGAACATTGGACTGTACATGCAAGTTCATGAGACATGTTTCCAGCAGTTGATTCCATACAAAACATAAGAAGTGGCTGGTTTTCCCCTCATCCTCGTCAAAGAGGTTTTGTCTATGCAAATACCAGCCAAATTGATCACTTGTGGAAGAACCAGAAACCAATCCTCCTCCTCAAAGAGATTTTGTCTGTGCAAATACCAGCCAAATTGATGACTTGTTGAAGAACCAGTGGACAAGCATCCACTCTAGTGAAAACTAATGACCTCCAACTCCACCACCTAGCCTGGCTTTGTAGAGAGAGCTTGGCCAAATCGGACCCCTCCATTTGAATTCAATTCTTAGGAGCTCATTGGCAGATTAATTTAGGAGCTCATTGGGAGAACCTCCCACATATTCAGGATCTCACAATTGCATTTCACAATCAGAAGAGTGACAGCCCTATATCCAAACAGAAAGCAATGAAGCAGGAAGAAGGTTTGTGACCCTCATTTTTTCTTTCCTGTTTTGTAAAGCCCTCTTGCTTTCTCTCATGACTGACTCTCTGCAAAAATGGAAAAATAAAACTAAACAAAGAAGGAAAATAGAGCTCTCACATGCTCTCATGAGAGGTCCAACATGACAAACTAAAAGGAAAAGAAGAAAGAAGGGAAGATGATCCAATGATGTCAAATTGAAAGTAAAAATGAAGTTTTGAATGATTGCAGCAAGCTTTAGGAGATTGAAGTTCCAGCGTCTTGAACTGCAGACGCCAGACTTACTCATCTATTTCTAACATGACTTCTGTGTACCTGATTCTACATCTTCAGTTGTAACATGTATCAATTTTGATGCTCCATCTACTAGGCAAGAGCTTTAAATTTCTGTAGTCCCATTGTCACCAGCAAGATGTGTTTTTTTCCAATTTTGTGATGTACCAAAACTGGCAATCATCCACAAGAACATTTAGCCAAATTTGGCTTAATATAGACCAGATATGGACAGAAAATTCAAAGAATCCTTTTATATTTTGGTTAGCTGCTGGAACTTGTTGTAGAAGTCTGGCATTTTATTTTATTTTCCGAAATCTGGTGAATTAGGGTCACTTTTTTTCACCAATATCCTTTGTATGTTTGGAAATCATATTTTTCAGGTTGAAAAAAAAGCAAAAATTTACTGAAAGAAAACAATGGTGGTCACCAGTGGTTTGTTGGTCAATTTTGTGAGACTTGCAAGTGGTGATCACCCATAAGAAAATTTAGCCAAATTTAGGCCATAAATGAGATAGGAAATTAAAAAATTTAAACATCCTTCTATATTTTTGACTACATGCTTTCAAGTAGAGAGATCTGGTGGTTTTTTTCCCAAAATTTCGGCAATTGAAAATCCCAAAAATCACTTCATTTTCACATTTTAAAATTTTAAATTTCATGTTTTGGTGAGATTTCACTAGTAAACAAAAAGCTGATCAACACATATGCCACTCATAACTGAATTAAAACATAATGTCAAAACCTAAAAGAGAGAAGAACTTGAGAACATATACAAGTCCCATGTATGTGTATCATTATATCATTTTCTTTTGTATCTGTACGTCAGTAAAGCAGTTTTCAACTCATAACAGGATTAAAGGATGACAAGTTTCATCCTCTAATCTGAAAACAATTATAAATATTCAGTTGGATCAGCAATTTGTCTAGACAAGAAAATAGAAGAAGAGCTACAATCTTGAGGAGTCCATCACAAAATTAGCAGACCTGTGCCATTTCATCCTTTCAGCCACAAACAATTCTCAATTAGGGCACACTCCCCCCTCTCGTTCCTCAAATTAGATATGCCATTAAACCCCTTCTGGTTCTCAAGGTGGTTCGTTAATTTCATAATCGTGGTTCTCTGAAATCAAAGAACCTGTGGTTCTTTTATAGAAAAATTTAAAATAATTGAATAACCTATAACACCATGGTTCTTTGTCAATTCTTTCATGAAAACCATTTAAATAACTGGAACTGGAGGTTCTTTGATCGTAAGAAGAAGAGCAGCAACAGCAAGCCTGAAATTGGGTTGGGTTGGAGCTCATGAATCATGATTTTGAACATAATCTCTCTGTTGTCTTCACAGTTACAGAGCACTGTTATGAAGTGGCTTGAGGTGAGCAAAACTAAAGTGATCCTGGAGATAGGTATTGCAAGTACTTGAATGCATATTTCTGTTGAGATTGTTCCATTGTTTCCTTATTTTCAATCACATAAGCCAATCTCCTCCTACAACATGAGGCTGTAAATATCATAGCAGACTAATGGGCCCCTGTGCAGTTGGCACAAGTAAATTAGACCTCCAGTAAGGTCACCCATCCCAATACTGTTCTGGTCGAAGTGCCCTTAACTTGAAAGTTCTTTGTTTTTAAAACAATTTTTAAAATTTAAAATTAATTTCCAGAGACAAAATTCACTTCAAATTCAATAGCTTTTTGTTCCATTGGTTCAAAGTTGGATGGTAGTAGGCTTGAATGCTCATATTATTCCAATGAATTATGTTTTCCTAAACTTCAAAACACCAAATTTCCCAACTTGGAAAGGGAATACAGTAGTCTCCCGCTTAAGTACGCACTCATTTAAGTACGCATTTTTTGGCAAAAAATTTAGGGTTCAAGATTTATTAGTTGAACACTAGTCTGTAGACCCATTTTGCAAGCAAACAT
>Ga0209208_10009022_pt1 | contig 13175 bp, 10 predicted proteins | sample S1TSphfallax_3_FD_187694 | JGI IMG/M metagenome (GOLD analysis project Ga0209208, IMG submission 187694) | Host-associated microbial communities from peat moss isolated from Minnesota, USA - S1T2_Fd - Sphagnum fallax MG (SPAdes) (version 2) | ecosystem: Host-associated > Plants > Peat moss >...
AAACCAATTTCTCTCAATCTTGGATGCACTAGAAGATCCAATGGCATTTGGATGTTCAGGATGTAATGCATAATTGAGATCAAAATGGCTTGTGTTGACAACATTTGCATTACTCCTTTTGGAGTCTTTCAATTTTTTCTTCAAGGGTTGGTTGTTGGCATTCTGTCAACCAATGTCCAAATTCTCCCATAATTGAAACATTTCATCCTTATTTTCTATTCTTTAATGTGTTCATTGTCTCATCTGTGTCGTTCAAACTTGAAACTAATATGTATCTTCATACAAGTACTAGCAAAATGTGCAGAACATGTAACGAATGCTTTTCTACATGTGCATAGTGCTTTTTACCAGCTTATTCAAACTGTGCAATTTTGCTGAGCCAAAAACATTGTCCTGAGCCAAACCGATATATTGTAATTTTTCTTCATCCAATTTCATTTTGCAGGATCACATAATCAGTATGTGACCCTGCAAAAATATTTTTCACTTCCAAGTTTAGTTATGTACTCTTTTGCAACCCCGCCCATAAAATTGAAACTTGCACATCAAATAGGTGGGGTACTACTAATAGCAAACCACCTGGACGAATCATTATGATGGGCCAATGACAAACACTGAGTAGCAATTAATCATAGTCATTACACCCCTTTCTGCGCGCCTTTCACCAGCCATGACAACGTGTGCAATTATGTAGAGCCAAAGCCAATTTTTGGGCATAAGTTGGATTTTCTTCATTCAATTGTACTCTGCAGGATCAAATACCAAGCACCGGTGGAGATGCTCTACGAGGGAATCATTTAAAGCAAATTAAGGTTATAGGCACTTTCGGAGCACCACAATGAGTGGGTTTTTGGGAAAAACAAAGTTTCTAGTTTAAGTTCTACTAATTTTTTATATCAAAAATTTGGGAAACAGCAGAAAATCATGAAAATGTGAAGCCAAATAAATTTGTTTGCAAAATTTTGCACAAATCTGAATTTCTTTTTTTATAAATTTCATATTCCCTGTTTTTGGGATTAAAATTGGCCAAATTTTGAAAATAATTAAAAACTCTTCTTTCAAAACGACAAGAGATTAAACTTTTACATCTTGAGGACCTTTTGTCGAACTTTTGACAGATTAGAAAATAACTTTATAAAAATTCCAGCAAATTAAAAAAAATCTAATTTGTGGTAATAAAGTTATCCGTAAAAATAGGCGATTAAGAAGCGAGAACGGTGAGTTTAGGCATAATAGGGCATCAAATGCGTAATTGGGAATGAAATCGTACAAAACAAAATAACTAGGACCCAAACTAGTTTTTGCATCAATTTTGGTGGTAAACTGAGTTTCATCCCCTCTTTCGTTAGCGCCTCCACTGCTGCTACATATATTTTCACTGCTCCTACCTGTAGGACTACTATAATTACTCTCGAAACTTGTGCATTAAATGCTGAGTTTCAGAATTTCATGCTGAGATTTAATAAAAATTTCATTACTTTGTGGATACCTCTGATCTGAAAGAGGGGATAGCGGGTGAAAGCAGAGGGAAAAGGGGTTGAAAGAGAGGGTGACTTTACGGATCACTTTAATATCTAGCATGGCTAATTGGCGAATTGAACCCCACAACCACTTTGATCAAGGTGGTTGGGTATGAATCCCAACAATTTACATTGCCTCTTTTCCCCTTAACTAGTTGTTGTATGTATTATTTCAACAAAAAGTTGGGAAAGTTATCATCCAACAACCAATCCATGATTGAATGGTAAGAGAATCTAATACATCTTTGTAGTAGTTGGTTTGATAAATTTTATTTTTTTTGAACCTCCGATACCCACCTAGTTCAAATATTGATCTTAATATAATAAAAATATCAGATTGGTCTGATCCTTGATATTATTTGCATGTATCATGTTATATACTACTAGTTAACACATTATATATTTGCCCAAAATTGGTCCAAACCTGTGAACAATTAAATTAAGAAATGTTCCATGAAGTCCCACCCAAAAAATGATTATTTATTTATTTTTGCAATATTATTTACAACCCAAATTAAATTAATTACCAAAATCAAATTAGTATCAAATCACTTGCTTTACTTTCATACTTCTAGACCTTTAAGTTGTAAGCTTCTTAAGTTCTAAGCTTTTAATCTAATTCTTTCAAGCTATTTTTTAAATTATTAACTATTTTTTATAGTTGTGCTTGAAAATATTTTGCACCATAATGTTCCGACTAGCCTACTTCTAACACAAGAGGTTTAGGTACTTATTTAGTTTTTTCCTAAGTGGGACAAGTAGGGTTTTTTTTTTGTTTTTTTGGTCGGGGGTGGGGCAAATTATCACCACTTAGTTAATTGTTCTTGTGAATGATGGCAAACCCACCCCGTCTCACAAAATTGAAAAGAAAAAAAAAGGGGGGGGGTGTCACACTGTGGCCTTGCCATTTACATTTAAAAAGTATCTTAAGGCAAAAGAAGAATTATGGAAACTCAAATATTTCACCATCAAAATCCTCCAAATGAAACCAAAAATTCTTCAAATTAGAATATTCTAACTGTGTAACTAATCTCAAGTTTGGACACAAGCCAAAATATCATATTTCAAAAATCCTCATATAAAAATAGACCTATTATTATTACCTAAAGGCCTATAAAAATCCCTTAAGCTACTATACTCTATTCTAATGAATCTAAGCACAATATCCTTGCCTAGGTAGGCAAGGCCAAAAAAGGGGGGGAAAAAAAAAAAAAACAAACACAAAGGACAGTTGGTCATCTGTAATTTCCATTTTGACTATGAATTGACAAGGCCAAACATTTGTCTAATTATTTGAATCAACCGTGCATTATACGGTCTGGAACAGGCCCCAGTAGAACTTATTATTATCATCTGAGAGAACAACAACGTGTTGTCCGGACAACAACACGGGCTCCATTTGTATGTCAAGGTGTTGTAAACCCCAAGTGCATGCAGGGTCCTTGCCTAAAGGCATTAGGCTAATGAACAACCAACCTACCCACTCGCCAACCCTCTGATGATTGCTGGTAGGAATTATAGACGAGTTATTTATTCAAAGTTTGTCGGGAAAAAAAAAAAAACCTACAAACCCATCTGTCTTCTTCTGTGTGCATGAGTGTCTTCCGAGTGTGTGAGTACTCGTTGCTTTGGTGGAAAAAGAATTGAGGAAAAATAACCCACAAAAATTGACTACTTAGGCAAAATTTCACTCAAGAATACTTTACTATCATCAAGTCGCCCATGCAGATGCATTCCTTTCTAAAGTCGTCTTGTTTTCCTGGTGTTTGGAAAAGAAAGCCCTTTTCCCCATGCCTTCTCCAGCACACTAAGGCCCACTTTGGATGGGTCCAGGGTCGTCGAAATGCCTACCATTCCTGCAGTTTTTGTTTTTATTTTCACAAATACATTTATTTATTTGCTTGTCAACTCACCATCTAAGTACTTTTCTAAAAGCGAACCAATTTGGACTCATATGAAGTGAATTGCATCCTTGAGTTCGACCATGCCTTTAAACCCTTTGAGCTTGCATCTTGGTTCTCAAAATCATGAGCTCTCTCTCTCCCTTTGAGCTTTTTTTTTCTTTTGGGTGTGAACCAATTGATTTTCCCTCCCAAATGGTGCCATGTGCATGTAGCCTTGATTTGCTACTTTTTTTTTGGGGGGGACTTGGACTCTCATCTAAATTCCATGGGTCCAATTTATGCTCAAGTCAGCCAATAGGATTGCTCCATTTCATTGGATCCTAGACCTTAGACCCTCATCTAAAGTGGCCCTTAAATGCTCATTGATTTTTTTGTTTTCGTATAGAGTATGGAATGGGTCCATCAGGGGCTGTTCCAGCCAAGAATGCAACAAGCCACAAGCCCCCCATACGGAGAGCTTCCATTATTTCCATTATGTGGTAATGGACTACGGAACTGGCGAGAGCAGCCGGGTTACCAGAAAATAAACAAGCCATGGGAGTGGCCGGTTCTTTTCCAGTAACTTTTCTAGGGAGGGACTGTTTATGGGTTCTGTCAAGGCCAATTCCACAACGGAACAAGTTTTTTAGCTGACAATTTAAATTTTGTCAAATTTCAAGCACGCATCTCAGTCGTTGATTTATTAAACTGAAACTAGTAAACAGCACCACAACCCCCCCCAAAAATAAATATTTAAAATGAAGCCAACTTATGTACCTAGTCACCTATCCCACCTAAGAAGAAAAAAAGGAAAAAAAAAGGTGGTTTTGGACAAATGTCTGTTGTTGGGGTTGGAATCGAAAGGCCGGAAACTAGGGGAGGGACCTGACATGTCGGATTATGCGGACTTGGGTCTTGCTGTGATGGCAGACACGTCGGATTAGAGGACCTGAATGAGAATGGGTTTTCCGCTGCTTTGGCTCCGGGGGTGGTGGGACTCTTCTGTTTCTCTCTTCGCTTTCCGTTTGCTACCGTCGTAGCCTCAGAGCTTTTGTCCATTGTTTCTATGGCGGTCCAGGATCGGGTGGCTCGCGGGTGACGTTCTCTAGTTCGTAGTGAGGAAGAAGATCTTTCGACCGATCCAATTTTGAAGCAATTTGAGCAAGTGTGCAGGATCTGGTCAGGTTCAGAAGAAGAGAGTGTATTTTCTTTGTCTTTGAGGTTGCGGATCAGCGATCCTCTCTCCTTGAAGATTGTGGAAGGATTTTTTTCATCGCCATTTTTTGTTTGTCTCCAGAAAAGTTCTTGTGCTCAGTCAGGCTTCAATAACGGACCGTTCGTAAATCGGATCATCATCATCATCATCATCATCTGAAGAAATTGCAAATGACAAAGAGCGTAGAAGGCAACGACGGGACGAAGTTTTAGGTCTAGAGAGAATCAATCCGGTTCAGACACACAGAGAGTTTGAAGGCTGTGGAATGTTCTTCAGCAGACGATATGGTGTAGTGGAGATGGTTTGCCGAGAATTCGATATGACGATAGGTTTCTGTTATATATTCTGAGCAATTCTGCTCAAGGAGAGCACCTGCGATGAGCGAGCTTTAGAGAGACATACACACACATGGCCAAGTGCAACGAGGAAGAGAGGAACATAGGCCACAGAGAAAGGGACTTAATAAGAAGGACTATGGAGTGGAGAGCAATGAGAAGGGAAGATAAGTTAGACAGGAAGAGGCGGAAGTAGAAGATTGTATGGCCCCTTTGTATAGGCAAGGAAGGAGGAGGAAACAGCAGCTCCAACAATGAACGGGGATCACAGCTCACAGAGACCTGCCTCAGCTGCTTCAAGGATGCACGATCGCAGCAAAGGTGATCAAGGAGGAGGTATCAGGCAAAGCAACACTTCCAGGCTTCCAAACCCTAAACCAGGAAGTCCTTTGAAGTTTGGGCGAGGAAAGAGACTGGGACATACTACTTCCAGGAACTTCCCATGCTCAACTGCACTTCTATTGGTGCTCTGCTTGGTGGTAGTCCTCATCACCATTTACAGCAGCGAGGTCATTAGCTCAGCCTTCAGAGGTCAGCTCTTCCATCTTGCAATTACACTCCTGTGGTTGTCCAATTTTGTAAGCTTCTAGGACAAGTGCTTGGAGCAAGGGTTAGAGGAATGGGGGGCATATGGACTGAAGGAGTTGTCAATGGAAGGCATTTTTGTGAGATTGGTAGAGCACTGAAAGCTGCTGTCTTAGGGAAATATTTCTCAACAAGCTTCAACAATGTAGCATCTATTGCCAGCCTACTTATTGAAGCTGATGCTCCGAGTCATGTTATCAACCTAATAGATCCACACTAGTATTGCTTTGGGTAATACCTTTGAATCACAATATTGCCTATTTTATTGAAAGAAGAGACTTTGGCAATAGAACTGGACAGTTTCCAGTGCCCATTTGGTTCTGGTTCTGTGTCTTGCCACTCCAAATTCATGACCTCTTGTTGGTGAAACAGGTGAACAAGGCCCTTCTCAGTTGGATGGCTTTCTCAATAACCTGGTGAGGTTCCTACTTCCTAGTTTCTGGTGTGGTAGTTATTTCTTTGTGAACACTAGATTTCTTTGGTTGTAGTCAGTTGTTCTCTGAAGAAGCAGGTCTGCACAGTGGTGTCACAAATGCAGTTGGAATCAGCACATCAATGCACATTTGCACTAGATATGAGCTAGTATGCGGGGCATTTTGCACTGACAATGATCTTATATGAGGCCAACTTGTATTGTACCAGTAGATTTTTTATCATGCTTTGCTTAAAGGAGGAGTAGAATCTAAAGGGAGATGAGGGATTTTGTCATTGTTTTGTTAGGATCACATGGGCCATTTGAAGCCAAATATCAGAAGGCGCAATAAATTGTTATCACCTGCGCTGATACAAGGTATGCAGCAGAACTATGATTAGACAAGGTCCTGGTGGCAGTTCCACTCTGGTGCTGGTAGTTATATTCATGTTTTCAAGTTGTCCAGGCAGATTAGTGCTTGACAAAATATGTGGACTGTGACTTGCCAGGTGTTGACCATAACAATGATCCCAAAGATTTGTCCAGTGCTGGTGGAAGAGATCAAGTAGACAAGGTGCAGGACATAGCTGGGAAGATTAGTATGGGTCTAATTCCTGGTAAGGAGCTGCGAAGAACAGATCAAATGAAGAGGGAGCGAAGTGCAGGCTTGTACAATGAGCAAGGGCGCTCTGAGCTGGTGGAATATGAAGCCAAGTTAGAGAAGCAAGATAGTCAGGACACATCTAAGCAAGAGGAAATTGCTGAAAATCAAGGAGTGACAGATGCTTTGGATCACAAGGTGGAAGCTGACAATGATGAGTATGATGATGATGGAGGTGAAGAGGAACTGGAGGAACACCAAGGTAAAAGTACTGACCAACAGGATGATGGTGAGGAAGTACAAAGTAATGATGCAGAGTCCATGCGCAATGGTAGCAGTCATGTTTTAGAATGGGATTCTGACACCAAAAGTGCTGGTGCCATCTTAACACAAGACAAGGAAAGCATAATTGGGGCAGGCGCTGGTGAAAATGCTAGTTCTTACCAGGATCAGCAATGGAGGCAAGTTGAGATTGAGCAGAAAATTGTGCAGAAGCCGCCAAAACCAAAAAGAAAATCCAGGCATAAAGCAAGTATGTGCCTGCTGTTTTGCTGAACAACCCTCTTGATTAGATGTTTGAGTTTCTTGGGAAATTCTTTTCAAGACTGATGCTTGCCTGGGTTTGGTCAATTGTTGTTGGAAAGAATGCCAGAAATGTTCAACTAAAAGGCTTAGTTGGCTTGTTATTTTATTGGTGTGTACTTTCACACAGCAGCCTGGAACACAGAGTTGGATCTTGCTTCTATCTGACTCTGAGTTTCTTGCATATGCACTGGAGAATTTACACATCCATCTGTTACATGCAAGTTGCAGCTTTCAGTATTATACACACATTTTTCTTGTGGCTGACTTGATATATTGTTGGGTTTTGGAAGCTGCACCATGTTCCATAGATTTCAAGACCACAACAGAGGGGCTTGAGGAACCTGTAGGCAACAAAAAGTTTGCAAACTTTTCACTGAGCTATATCCAGATGGAGGAGAGGCCTGTGGAAACCATGGACTGGGAGCCAAGGTTTGCTGGTCACCAAACTCTTGAAGAAAGAGAAGAGACATTCCATGTCAAAGATCAGACAGTTCACTGTGGGTTTGTCCAGGCACCAGAAGTATATCCTCCAACTGGGTTTGAGCTGAGTGATTCTGACACAGAGTTCCTCCAAACATGCCATATTGCAGTCTCTTCCTGCATCTTTGGTAACTGGGATCATCTCCGAGCTCCAACCAATAAGAAGGTAACTTCTAAGGAGAGGTCATAAGAATGTTGTTGTTTCAGCATGAGAAGAATCTAGTGATAGCCAGGTTCTCCATTACTATGTTTAGAGATAATAAACCTGAAGTCTCTCTGGATGCTGGGGTTTGCAGATGTCAGACTACTCAAAGAAGAACATCTGTTTTGTGATGTTTGTGGACCAACCAAGCCTAGATGCCATTCTCCAGGAGGAAGAGATAAAACCTAGTGTAAATGGGAGTCTTGGATTATGGAGAATTGTTTTGATCAAGAACTTGCCCTACCTTGATGGCCGGCGCAATGGGAAAGTGCCTAAGTTTCTAACACACAGGCTGTTTCCAAATGCCAGGTTGGTCTACAACTCAAACCAAAAGAACAGTACATCTTGACTGGATTCCAACGTTTAAGTGAGATCAAGTTCTGTTGAAGAGTTTTAGGTTTACAGTTCTTCATTTCTTGAGGTTGTGCTGCAGCATGCACCTTTGATTTGGGTGTATATGAGGCTGACTGGTTTTGAAGTGGAAGGCTGGTAAATTAGATTTCTTATCTCAACCAGTTGCCAATTTGAGAACTTTTTACTCATACAACTGCCAAAGGTGCAATTGAATAAAGTGGTTTATGACTTATATACTTTGTTTTCTATTTGGTAATTAACTTGTAATTCTGCTGCTCTAACTGGGGTGGTGTTACAGGTACTCAATATGGCTGGACAGCAAACTTCGCCTTGATAGTGATCCCCTTTTGATTCTGGAATACTTTTTGTGGCGAGGAAAGCATGAGTATGCAATTTCCAATCATTATGACCGGCACTGTGTTTGGGAGGAAGTGGCACAAAACAAGCGCCTGAACAAGTTCAACCACACCATTATTGACCAGCAGTTTCAATTCTATCAGGAGGATGGCCTGACACGCTTCAACGAATCAGACCCTCATCGTTTGCTACCAAGTCGTGAGTGGGACTGCTCTCCCTTCCTTGGCATTTTTGTACACTTGGAATGCCTTGACAAATCCAAACCTCTTTTTACTTCAGCTGATTGGGAGAGTTATGACTGAAGTCTGGTGTAATGACAGATGTGCCCGAAGGATCATTCATCGTGAGGGCTCATACCCCCATGGCCAATCTTTTCTCATGTCTCTGGTTCAATGAAGTGGATCGCTTCACGCCTCGTGACCAGCTTAGCTTCGCATACACCTATCTAAAATTTGTCCGCACCAATCCATCTGTGCAATTTCGTCTCAACATGTTTAAGGTACTTGAGCTGCACATTGTGGGGATGATTTCCTTCTCCACTGAATGCTGCGGAACATTGTCAATCTTGTCCCACACTGGATCATACTATGATGTTTTGTTTTGTCACACAAGGATATCAGTAAACTGTTGAATAGGCCTTTACATGTTGGAGCTCAACAAAGATCAAAATTCAAACCAATTGGGAAACCCATTTGCTGCTGTGTTTCACATGGCAATCTTCTTCAATCCCAAAAGATGGGCAGTTGAGTATAACATGTGAAGCTTGTCATTCTTTTATTGCCAATGCTTATTGATTTTGACTTGATTGGTGTCTTTGCAGGATTGTGAGCGGAAGGCCATTGCTAAGTTATATCATCACAGACAGGATGAGCGTCCTGGTAAAGGCCATGCTTGACCATGTCTGGGTGCTATTGACTAATTTTGTGATGGCATCCTTGATTGTAGAAGTAGTAGCATGGTCTTAATGTCCCTGGGCATTCACTTAGTCATGACAGCTGTAAACTGTCCTTCCATATGTGGCAGCTGCAGTCATCACTGAATTATGTATAGCAATTTTCATCAGAATCACTACCCAGCCGCCCATTAGACCATCAGACTTAGATCCCTCCAGTTGATTGATAATCTCCTGGGTTTTCCTCAATTGAAGGACTCCCCCAGCAGCCATTTTGGAGATAGGAGACTCTTCATGTTAAGAAAGTTAGGATGCAATTTGAAGTTAGTGATGGGAGAATTCATTGATTTTGTGTCCATTCTTTTGCCGTGATGGTGATCACAGAAGACAATCTGACCTCCTTTGGTTTGTTGTGAAGCCACTATTCATGATACTCTCATGAGGAAGGGAGCAAAGGTTCCTGGTTTTGGTAAGAACCTAAACAAGTAGGCTAGTAACAACTTGTAGGTCATAAATGCACTCTTGTGCTTGAAGAGTTGATGCTCCACCATGGATTTCCAAATCAGGTGAATGTGTGAGTCTCTGCCAACAACACACATAGCTTGACATGATGATACTGATGCCACCACCTTTGACAACTGCAAGATGATTCTGTTGATGTGGATCTTGTTCAGATCTTCAACCCATAAGATGAATCTGTTGATGTGGAATCTTGTTCAGACCTTCAGCCTAGAAGATGAATCTTCTGATGTGGAATCTTGTTCAGATCATCAACCTGGAAGATGGCATCTGTTGGTGTGGAACTTGTTCAGACCTTCAATCTATAAGATGAATCTTTCAATGTTGAATCTTGTTCAGATTTTCAACCCGTAAGATGAATCTGTTGATGTGGAATCTTGTTCAGACCTTCAACCTGGATCTTATGTCAGATCAAGGAATTTCTTTTTGGGTTCTTTGCAGAAAATTACTAATCTGACTACCAACAAGAGTCTTTATTGCAGAAAGGATTCCATTGATGTTGTTCTCAACTGCTTGTAAAACCTACCTTGTGGAGAATCGACAAGTGGGGAAAAGAAAAGGAAATTTTGGTTGAGTATAAGGATGGGGGTTAAAAAAACAAGTTATTAATAAAAAGGGGTTGGCTCTGTCCCGGATGAAAAAGAAAATTCACATTCATCCACTAAGGATGTTGATTCCTCCTTCAGTTAAGGGAAGACGCGGGGTTTCGGTTTTCCGTTTTTTCTGGTCGGCAAAACGGGGACGGTACGAGACGGCCACCGGATAAAACCGGTCGATATATAGCTGTTGGCGGGCTCCGTGACCTGTCGGACCGGTTACCTAGGGTCAGAAACTAACCCTGGTCAAGTTTAGGAGAGTGTTGTGACCACCTTCGACTCTCTCGGGGTTTTGTTCTTTTCTTCTTCCTCTGACACTTCCGACTGTTGTTTGTTGTTCTCTGCTGTGCATTGCGTGTTTCCGTTGGCGCTCCTCGCCATCTCTCTCTCTCCTCTTTCACATTTCCCCGATTCGTGTTCATTGCTTCTCGCATTACTTTCCCCAACTTGCCAGTCGACTCTGCTCCCACCATTTTTTTATTTTATTTTTTTGTTGATTTTTTCCTTCCTTCGCGTCTTTTGTTGGTCACGTTTCAAGAAGTTGTTCTTCCCACAAGACCCCCCCGGGGCGTGAAGCTCTCTCTCGTGTCGAATCCTTAAGAGTGCTTGTATTTTCCTTCTTCCTTGTGTTTTTTTCTTCATCGACTGTAATCCCGCGTGATTCGTACAAGCTCATAGCGGCTCGAATCCTCGGGATCGTTCCATTGCGTTGTTGTGGTTTCATGCATTTGAAGCTTCTTGCAAGAAGAGGAGGTGGGCAATAGGGTTTGAAAGCATCACCTGGTTTTGGGTTCCTTCTCTTTCGATCTTTTGGTTTGAGCCATCGGGTTGGTTCCAGCCCCCTTGGCTACGACCTAATATCTCTTCAGATATTATTTCTTTTCGACATTTGCAACGGAAACGTCGTCGTTCTTGGGGATCACATTGTTTGGAAGCTGTAAAGATCGCTGCATCTCCAAGTTCTGATCAATGTGCTGCAGCAGATTGTGAAGACTCGTGAGCTGGTGTGTTTACAGCGATTCAGCAGCTGCCGTGCCAGTTGTGCGGTGGATCAATAGCAGCTTCTGTAGAGAGCCTCCATTGAAGAGTTTCAAGCCCTTTCTGTGTGCTTCAGTATGGTATGTTCGCTGAAACGCAAGTTTTACCCATTGCCATCATCACGCCATGATGCCAATGCTGCTGTTCATTTGCAGATCAGAGCTTCCGTGAAGGACTGTTCCATGATGAAGCCATCACAAAGGTTTATATCACAGTCCCAGTGCAGAAGAATGTGTTTTGTGGGTAGCTCAACAAACACATTCTTCTGCACAACCAGAAATAATGTACTGGCTTTTCTCACAGCAGGTGGTTTTTCATGATGCTTCTAATCAAGTGCAGAAGAGTGTTTGAAGCATCTGTGATCATGAGGGTTCTTCCCTGGGATCTAGGGTAGTAGTTGCAGCTTAATCTACAGAAGAACTATGATGCTGGTGGAAGAATTACCTATGACAGTCTTTGGGCCTTGTTGAAATCTTTCAATGCTTATGGTTGTGTATCTTGGGCTCCTCAGATGCTAAACAAAGCATCAAGAGAGAAAGAGTAGCAGCAGTAACATGAGTAATTATTGGTAGTTTGTAAGACCTGGTCTATTGTGCATCCACAGATTCTGGTTATGTTTCCTGAGCATGAAAGATAATCAGAGAGGAGAGCGAAATGGTTTGCATATATGTTTATCTAACCATTTGAGAAGAGTTGCCTGCTGCACAATTGAGCCCAATACCCGACCTGCATAGGTTATTTGGGCGCTGATCCATTTGTGTTCATCTGTCATCAACAGGCAACCAACGAGAATCTAGTTTTGCCCCCAAAAGTCATCAAGGATCTTGCAAGAGAACTGAAGAACCTAGATGAGAGCCCTCCTGAAGACATTGCAGTGTTTGTGAATGAGGATAACTTCTCCAACATTACTGCTGATATTGAGGGACCACGTATGGCTTGCTTCTGCCTCCCTTATTTCTGTTGTTATGGTTCTCCTGATACAAGGTTAAACTTCTAGGTTTGATTAGCCATGATGTTGATAGTTTTGCAGGTTGAAGTCAGAGATTATGCAGATTATCAAGAAAGTGGTAGAGGATCTGATGGTTGTTATCTGTTAATGTGCTGGTATTTCGAACAGATGGGACGCCATATGAAGGTGGTGTATTTAGAATGAAGCTGATTTTGAGCCATGACTTCCCCCAGACTCCTCCCAAAGGTGCAAATCTTACTTCTTTGTGACTATGTATTCTCTTGTAATTTCTCTTGTAATTTCTTGGATCTAACTGTGAGCCAAAGTCCTCAAGGTTTATCCTGTGACATTTTTGACAAACGCTCTCAACCAGAGTATGCAGGTATTGAGATGATTAGAATGCCGCACTTTCATTCCAATATCTCAATGACTGCAAAGCTGGGGGTTATCAATAGTCAATTTTACAGATTCTTGAGACTTTGTAGTTGTAAGAAGTTTTTTGTCTTCCAGATGGTCAATCTTATTACCTATCTGAAGGCAAAAGGCTACCCTTTTAAAGTTCTTCTAAAGAGAACTAGAGGGTTGGTTCTTAACGAAAAATTCCTGTTTGGAATTTCGGTTTTTGGCATTTTCAGGATGATTTTGCTTCGG
>Ga0209208_10009023_pt1 | contig 13174 bp, 8 predicted proteins | sample S1TSphfallax_3_FD_187694 | JGI IMG/M metagenome (GOLD analysis project Ga0209208, IMG submission 187694) | Host-associated microbial communities from peat moss isolated from Minnesota, USA - S1T2_Fd - Sphagnum fallax MG (SPAdes) (version 2) | ecosystem: Host-associated > Plants > Peat moss >...
ATTCCCTTAATTCAATTTTATGATTCGAAAATTTGGAAAAAATTTCCAAAAAAATGACCAAATTTTAGTCGAATTTACACTTGAAAAAAAAAATAAATCCAAAGTTATTTCTAACAATTGTTTTTTGTGGAAAATGCAACAAAAATTTGTTAGAAAACTAAACACTAGAACTTCCAATGTGCAATGCGAACCCAATTAAATTCATGGAGAAATGGCAAATATCATTTTTTTCAAATATTCATTCACTTTTAGAGATTGGTTCCTTTGCAATTTTTTATTTTATTTTATTTTTAAATTTACATGCACATACATACATGTAAATATAACATAGATTACATATTTCTTTAGATATTCAAAGATTGGTTTTTAGAAATTCAAAGATTTTTGGCCATGGCATATTTTTTTTTGGTAATTTATTAGGATTTAAATCATGTTGAGGATTTTTAATGTCATTCCAAACAATCATATGTAAATTGCATGCCGAATATTAAAACCTCCCCCAAGTCATAAGGACATATTAAAATCAAATTTTATAATTTTGAATGTGAGACAATCTTTGTGCCTTCCATTATCATGTGTAGGTAACATCATTTTTCCCCCTTTTCAATTGAAGTTCAAATTCAATTCTTTAGGAATGATTTTCATAATAGATTGAGTTTTGAAATTATGTAAACAAAATGGGGCTAATCACATTTGTTTTTTATCCTTGTCATGTTGACATGTGTTAGAAAAAAACATTATTTTTGAAAATCTTTTAATGTAAGAGCATCATGAATTGTGAATGCATCATAAACCAAGACCTAAGGTGGACCCCAAAAATGATGCATTATTTTTCGTAACATGGTGAGTTTCAAATGACTCATAATTTTAAATTATTGTTAATTCGAGTGACAATGATTCATTGAAACTAGTTTAGTTAGGACAACTTTATGTTCCATAGGTAGTCGTTCTTCTAGATTTGGTAGTTCCAAGTTGGAATATGTTTTGCCCATTCCTAATGGAGAAGCATGGAAAGGTGTTTTTTTATATTTGTGTCTTTTAAAAATATTTTTTCCAACACCATATTCATGATAAAATTTTCAATATCTTCTCCACCAATTTTCATTTTGTTTTTTTTAATTGAATTTTAATCCAATTGTTGAATTAAAATTAAATTTAGTTCAATTCAAATTCCTTTCAATGTATTTCAATTCAATTTAAATTTCATTCCAATGTTGTTCATGCCTTAATTAATATAGGAATGAATTAATGCCTTTTGTTTCAAGAACATTTCGATTTTTTTCTTGTTCTATAAAGATATGTCTTTCTTTTTGTTTTGATGTTTTTAGTTTTGGTGCAAATAAGCAAAATTTATTGCATGTTACACATGATTACATCATATCATTATTACATGTTGATTGAAATTCATTTATGTCAAGGTTAATTCAACATGTCATATCAGTGACATATGAACATGTGTTGTCTAATTAAACTTCAAATTGACATTGTTTAAAATATTGTTAACAAAGGAGCAAATATCAATGCAAAAAGGTGAAAATAAAAAAACACATTTTGCATTTTGCATGTGAAAATAAGTACGATGGAATTGTTTTGATATTATGCATAATACTCAATCTCTTATTTTTAAATTTTTTTTCATAGATCATAAATTGTATATTTTGTGTGAGTTTTTGGAATTTTTGTCAATATTATGTGGGAGGTATATGGACAAAGCACAAGAAGGAGCAAATGTGGAAGCATGTTATGAATTTGGTAACAAATAAAATGAAAACGTGTTTCAAACCCAAAACAAGAATGAAGGTGATCATAGAATTAAATATATTAGAATTGTGTAGAATTGTATTTTTATCAAGTAGATTGTGATTTTTTATGAAGCGTTTTTGTCATGAGTTTTTGATGTTTGAACATGCACTTTTTTTTTTCATGCATTATGGTTTGCATTCACTTAAAGTGTTATCCAACAAGTGATGTTCACTTCACTACGTGTGCATTATGTTAAAAAAAAATGATTAAAAAAATAATGGACCCAAAAAGTAAAGATGTATTATTCTTCTCAATTTTCTTACATTTTTGGTTTTGGTTAAATATTTTTTTTTATATATGTTTTGATAATTTGATTAAGTTTTATGCATCATATCATTATTCATATAACACAAGCCATGTGATATTAACTTAGTTATACCTTGACAAACATGTTTTAATTGTCATGGGTATTCATTTTTTTTTTAAACAAGAAAAAACCAAACATTTAAAACTTACATATTTGTTGTATTGTTTAAACAAGATGAAACCAAAAAAAAAAAAACAATTTGAAATGGAATAACACAAAAAAAAAGTGATCAAATAATGGTTGAAGAGAAATTTGTGAATGATATTATTTTTGAAATCCACATTTGATCTTTTGTTGTTTCATAAAATCAATCTTCAACCAAATTGAATAAGGATTTATGGGTGTTTATAATACATTATACACACAAAATGTCATTTGGTCATTGTTACAAGATTGCATACATAATATGAATAAATAAACTAAAATAACTTTGTGCATGTCTTGTGATAAAATCAATAGTTATTAACAATATATTGGGATAATGGCATGTTTGACAATCCAAAATTTCCCTATCATAAATATATAAAAAGACTTTTTCATGAATCTTTTATTAAATAAAAATGATCTTTTTATGAAATCATGATCAATTAAATTTGTGATCTTTTCATTAATTTTTTTGGACAATCATTAATTAAAAATTAATTTGGAACATCATTAATTATATGGGTAGATGACCAATGGTGATAAATCTTAATAAACTCACAATATAAGAATTAGTGATTTCTTATTATATGATTTAAAAATATCTTTGCAACTTATGGCAACCCTTAAAATTATTATTGACATTGTAGAAGAACATAGAATATGAAAATGTTGTCATAAAACAAGTATTAATTGATTATCAAGGTAATATTATGTTTGCATGTATTTTTCAATTCGTTTGGTGATCCTTGTCCCTTATACAAATATGATATAGTAGAAAAGAACAATCCATCTTGTTTATTGCATAATAAATTGTACAGGAAGGCCTTCTTTATATTTTCATTTTATTTATTACCATATTACCTTGGAATTTTTGAAATTTTTATATTATTTGTAAAAAAATTAAAGAAAAAAATTTGTGAAAAAAAATACAATCTTTTGGAAGATTCAAGAATATTTTATTCTTTACATGAAAATTTCAAAATCCATTAATTATTGTAGAAACATGTGTGGAAGTGCCTTTGCATTACATAAATCAAAAGTATTGAAACAATTTTGAGAATATTAAGAATCTATTAAATCATCCCATGAACATGTTGTAAAGGTTACAACTTTTTTTCAATGTGTCATTAATTGAATTAAATGCATGGGAAAATGAATGACCTCTTACTATAAGAGTTTTACAAGAAAGAAAAATGAAGGCAAAAAAGGCAGCAAAAGAAGCATTAAGAGAAAGAAATGACCTAATTTATGAGTAATACACAAAGGCTTACAAATTATGTGCAAATTGAAATCGGCAAGATTTTTAAAACCATAAAAGTTCATCATAACAATTTTTAATTATAAAAATTTCCCATTTTTTATGTAGTTGAAATTTCAAATTCTACATTACTTAAAGATTTAATATTTTGGTTAAATCAATTTCATGTTAATCATGAATGTTTTTCAACCTACTATTAATATGAATCACACCAAGGTTTTTGAAAATCTTGAAATTCCTTTGTGCATGTTGTTATTTAAGAGTGCATGATTCACATTCAAATGCATTTGTGTTTCATTTTTTCAATCATCAACTACATACATTTAAAACCTTAATGAATGTTTTGAAACATGAAACATAAATTATAATTATAATTTCTAACCTACATATCTTGATTGCAAATTGTTTTAGATGTTTTAAATTTCAAAATTCTGTTATGAAAGGAACATATTTTGGGGTATTTTAAACCATTAAACCACATTCTATCTTCATACATTTTTTAATGGACTTGATATTGATTAATTTTCATAATGCTCATAAATCAAACAAGTGGTAACACTAAATTTATAAAGATGGAAGCTTATTTTTTTATATTGAAAATTAAAATTACAAATAAACCAACATGAAATTATATTATATTTCATAATTATAAATCTAAATTATTGAAATTTATCTTAATAACTAATGTTTATTTGGTATATTCAATTAAGATTTTATTTAAGTAAAAATTAAAAATGCATAATAATTTCACATTAATCATATTCTATTACTTCAATAAATAAAATAAAATAAAAATTTCAACTTAATTTTTTGTAAGATTTTAATGAACGTGTTTTTTTAAAAATCAAAATTCAAAAATATTCAAATCAAGATTGAAATGAAATATTCATTAAAACACTTTAGCAAAGTTGACAAGTTCACACCATTTTTACTAATGTTGTGTTTATGAAATTAATTAAACTTAATAAACTCATTCTAAACATCAAATTCACTAATATTTAATGATAAGTGGTATCTAACAATCTTTTAATATCACATCCACACATGACTTGGGAATGGACAATTTGTTTTGCCCCCTCTAACCACCCTTTTCTTGGAATGGGTAAACATTCCCCCCTTTCTTAATAATATTTTCTTTTTGAATCTCGATGTAATATATTCCCTTTTATACTTTGGATTCTTTTAGAATTGGTGGAAATTCAACTTGTTTAACATTTTCAAAGGTTTTCGAACCTATATTATTATGATTATTGTTATGCCAAAATATTGAAAAGGCATCCCAAGGTGGGATGTCAACTTAGCAAATGTTCACAAATCCAAACATCCCTCGTAAAATTTCAAATTGATGGGGTGTTTTGATTTGAGAATGACCTAAACTTCAATAACAAAAACACACATGAACAACACCAAGGATGATGAAAGATGAGGAACAATAAAAAGACAAAAATAATAACAATGAGCAACAAAATGACAACAAACAATAGTAGGGGTGTTGAAAAGGCATGCAAGAAACACTAAGGATGTTAGGTTAAACATGAAAATTTCATTTTGGCCAACTGTGGGCACCAAAACATTAGGGTTGAAGGCATTGGATACAATGTTGAAAGACATAAAAAAAACACATATTATACATTCCGGGAATTAGGGTAAAAAACATTTATATATTTTATCTACTTTTTGAACCAAGGGTTGTAAGGAAAACATGGTAAGAAGGATGTTGGGTGACATTGGAAAGGTCCCAAAAAAATTGTTTTTGAAGCAATGAGGGGCATCGAAACTAATATCATGGGTGCCAAAAATGTTGATGTTACAATAGGTGAAAATTAAATCTCACATTCTAAAATTAATGGAAGTGTAATTGATTTCATGAAAAATCTATATGATCATGGATTACAGATGTATAATAATTGATTTTTAAGAAATAATTTATACAAATAAATTTTAAATATATTAATATTTCGAATTTATGTCAATTGGTCATTGTTAATAGTGCAAAACAACATGAAGCCTTAGTATGTTAATTTTGACCCCACCATGTGATTTTAAAATAATGGATGTTTTTTGTCAAAAGTGTTTAAGAAAGTGAGATTAAATGCAACTTATGCCATAATAGTGTGAAACCTTGAAACTTTGGTTTTCCATCTCCAAATAAACATCTATTATGTTTTCTTCATTTAAAAAACATTTATTTTGTGTTTGGACACAAGTCATGTTCAATTTAGAGATGTTTGAAAGGTTTATGCTGACATTTCATTAAACGAATTGTGGTCATAATCATAAAGGTAATTACATGGTGTGATGACAATGAGTATTGCATGGTGAATCAAGACATTATGAAATCTTAATAAATTCAAGTCATAAAGTTGATATAATTTCAACTTTAATAAAACGTTTTTTTTTCTCCATCAATTTTTAAAAAATTGAAAGCTTTGACAATCCTTGATAAGTGAAAATTGTCGAAATTTTATTTGAAAGAAAATGAAAAATCATTATTTAACCCAATAAGATATTTCATTTCATTAAATTTACATGTCAAAACAACTTATATGAAAATATTAGCTAAATATTATTTTGATTTGAAATTATAGTGAAATTAACTTGACAAGACATTTATTGCCAAAAATCACAATAGTTTTGAAAATTACAATGAATTACAATACCAATTATATTGGCATCGTCTTTAGATATGTAAACATTTAAGATAACATTGAAGGACAAAAAAACATAATGTATAGAGATGACACAATGAAAACAAAAAATCTTGAGTCAAAACATTAGTTAACTTTGAAATTAAAATGTGAGATCTATAAAAACTTGCAAAAGATTTTTAAAAATCTTTCCATTTACATTGATAGTGTGTACAACATTTAATGCCCAAATGTATAAGCATATAATTTTAATAAAGATTATGAAACTATCTTTGAAATGTTTTTTAAACATAAAAAGCAATGCCCTAAAATAAATGGTTGATTAAAAACCAATGTCAATTTGGAAAAATGAAAGGTCAAATATAGGTCTTGTAGTGTGAAATTTTGTAGTTTGGATATTATTTTCAATTCAAAAGTAACAATGCATAACATTAGGAGATATGTCAAAATATGTATTATTGTGAAATCCCATCCTCTTTTGCATTGGACTATGGTCCTTGAATGATCTTTCTCTTTTTGTTTTGAAATGACAAACATAAGGACATATTCAATATCCTTGTTGTTTTCAAAATAGTTAAGGATGATTTGCATTGCCAATTTAATTAAAATATTATGTGTTAAATATGTCTAATAAAAACATTTAAAACGAAAATAATCATTTGATATGCAAAATTCCTTTTTTTCCATAACTTTCAGGCTTTTGATAAGGCATTGGGAAATCATCAAGACTTTAAAAACTTGAGGTTTTTCTTTCACTTTTGTGAGGTAGGTGGAATTGCAATAATTTACAAGAAAACCTAGTCAAATTTGGCTACAAATCAAGGAAAAAATTCAAAATGTGAAGGAATCTCTTTATAATTTAGCAATGAATTAGAAAGCAATGTTTAAATATGGCAAATTGAAAGCTTCCTACCTTGAAAAAAATAGTACCTTGGCAACTTTGATATTAATTAAGTGATTTGTAAGAATGTTGAAATTTTCAAAAATAAAATCAAAAATAAAAATTCGTGAAGGAAAATAGAAAAAATATTAAATCATCAAATTTAATTAATTATTTGATGGACACATGTTGAAGCTCCCCTTATATTATGATATGGAAAATTTGGTGGATTAATTTTCCAAAAAAAAAACTCTTTTAGAACTTTGGTAATCCATTTTTATGTTTGGCAAATGGCAAATTTTTGCCTAGAAAAAAAAAAGCTTCAAACCATATAAATGTCATCAATTCAAATTATGTCCATGCTTTTGAAGGTGTCAATAATGCCACTACTAATTATTTTGACCTCCTAAAGAAATGCACGTATTTAATTTGTGATAGCTCCTAACCGAGGTTAATTGGTTATTTTTAATAACAAGCCCACTATGTTTTGTGCTTATTGAATCAATTCTATTCCTAATACATAAAATCTCAATTTCAAAATACTTTTATATTCACTAATTATTTGACTCTATATTAGAAAATGGACATCATAAACTTAACAAAAAATCATAACTTATTTCATCACAACCCCTATTCATACAAGTTGTTTAAGTACAACATTACATATCAAACCTTATTTAAAACCTAAATGTGATATTAATTAATTTTGAAAAACTAACAACATAGTTTTTAGAATGAATTGAGATCTTTTTTGGCAATATAGTTTAACCAAATTGGCATGGTCAAATTGATATATACAATACAAAGGTTAATTAAGGCCAATTTTGTCCACATAAGGTCATATGCAACTCTCACAAAACCACCCATCAACTGCAACAAATGTTCATTGTTGACATCCACACCATAACTTGTTCGCATGAAATTGTGACGTTTTGAATGCGCCTGAAATGTCAAAGCAAAAAAACCTAACAAGTAGATGGGTAGATTTCAAAACAACCCATCAATTGGATGGGTGCATCCAAAATCTACACATGCCCATCCATTAGCTTGGGGTAATAACAAGGATTCACCACCAACAGATCCAACTCAATATTATACCCAATACCAAATTCCAAGCTCACTATTGTTGCTTACTAGCTATTCTTCATAATCATTACACCTTCTTACCAACAACACCATTAGTTGTTGGGAAACAACTTCGCAATAACGTACAAAAAAATGATGTTATCATACCAAAGTCATTCACAAAATTACAATGACAAACATGACTTAAGGTCTCCAACAGATCACATTTTGCTTCCCAGTTCCAAGTAACAAAGCCTTAGAGCAAAATTGCACAATCTGCCAAACTCTGGATTGGTTCAAAGTCTACTTAGACATGCGTTTCACATACCATGAATGTAGAAGCCCCACATATAGCCTGCAACCGCAGTCCCTTAAACTTGTGTTTATTCAACTGAAATTCACTGCCCAGATGCTTGAACAAAGATCTATGAAAACTGGGAGTTTCTGTCACATTTCGAGGAGCAGTGGCAAGACTCAGTCATAATGTTCACCAGCACTCAAGAGGCATTAGCTAATATATGAAAACTCATAAAGTATCCTCATCCACCTGCAAAACACTTTGCATGAAAGCTTCTATTGAGCTTGACACTGTACAGGCAAGCATGTTAGCCTCAGACCAATGCTTGAACAAAGAACATCACAAAACAACACACAGGAGTGATCATAGTGATTGAAGCTAATTCACAAGAAGAAGAAAGTAAAACATTGCTTTGAAAAATTGACTGAAGGGAATCCATGAGATGGCATGGAAGATGCCCAAAGGTCTGTATAAGCAGAGACACATGATAGCATTCTTTGTGCACACTTAGTTGCTGCACTCTATAGTTAGCAAGTGATGATAATCTTGCAGTACATACAGCACAGCAGAAATATGAAGCAAATGAACCTGCCTGGTCCTGTTGGCAAGAAACCCCCATGATGGTACAGCAGTTATTTACACCTCCCAAGAGCACTACTTATTGCTGCTTGTAATCACTTTCTTTCCAACCTGACCCTAAAGTACACTACATAGTTTCCATGTTTCATATTATAAATTTCTAAGAATCTCATCTACATTTCCAAACAAGCACCCCTGACAGACATTCCAGCTTGATTCTACACATCCGCTAGCATACACATGAATTTGATTGGACTTCCCACTACAGATCTACCAAAAATGCTCAAAGTTTCCAAAAGACAAAGTTTATCGATGAATGCTGTCAGCTTATTACCAGCCCAGTGCTCAAAGCACAGTGATCTGCTGGTATTCCAACACCTGCATAATGGTACTGCCTGGTCTCCATCCCAGCATTATACTGGTTTTCCCTTGAGCGAACCGCATCATTGAAGGCAATGTAATGAACCAGTAAAGTTCTCCTTTTAGGATTTTGTAAATCCAGAATCACTATGCTCAGCACCACTCCACTTCTAAAGAAAGGGACAATATTGACAATGAATTTTCCAACCTGATAAAACAACCAACCACTACCCATATCTTAGTACCTACAATCCAAGAAAAACAGAACAGACACTGAAAACAAGAGCAATGAAAAGGGAGCTTCTATTATTTCTACACAGCCAAGACTACAATGCAAGGAAGGGAATACTTTGCCTGAACCAGGCTCAAAATTCATACTCAAAGTCTTGATTATGAGGGCAGTCAACATCCACAGAAAACCATTGAAAACAAAGCCAGGGTGGTAAACATATTCTATTATTTCAAAGATCCGAAGGCCTAGGTAGGTCAGATTAGGGTTACAAAGGGACTTGGACCTGATATAGTCACAAAGGTAGGTCACTTGGTTTACTTGCAAAAAGCAGGACTTTGCATGGGTATCTGTGCAGCAGATGTAAAGGGAGCCATACTAGCTCCAGTTGCTAAAGCTTGACTTGCAGCAGGGAGTACCTTCAGCATGTTCTCAGGCCAGGCTGTAGCTGTTTCTTCATGGGCTTGAGATGCATGTGGTAGGGTTTCACTTGAGCCTCCATTAGTGTGCTCAGGATCCACTTGCAGATCACAAGTTTGAGTCACACATGATGAAACTGGTCCACTTAGTAAGGACATATCTTGCATTTCCCGGCAATCTGGCCTTGAACCTCCACCCTCTACAGTTGTCTCCTCCAAGCCCACTTGTGTTGCATCCTCTTCCTTGGCAGCAAGTACACGATCAGAGCTAACTTTTGAAACATCTGAACCTACAAAAGCCACAGCTTCAATTCCTTCACAGCCCAACCTTGAAATTTGACCATCCACAGTTATATTTTCCACCAAACCGACTTCCACTGCTACATCTTCCTGCCTTGAGTTTTTCTCCAATTCTGATCCCACCACTAGCTCTTCCTGGCCACAAAGTACAGTCTCAGAAACTGCTTCTGAAACTGCCACAGGTGTTGCACCAGTGGGCATATCTGTGTGCATGGTTTCAGCTTCTCCAGAATCTTTCAGACCAGCATGGTCACCATCGTCTGCATGCACAACTTCAGTCACAGCTTCTTTTGAAACCATGTCTGCATCATCTGCAAACATAACTTCAGATGCTCCAGAATCCACAATTACTATCCCTGCATCATCTGTGTGCACAACCCCAGTCACTCCAGAACCTGTTGAAGCCATTACTGCGCCATTGGCATCCACCATCTTAACTGCTCTGTAATCTTCCAAACCTGTATTCACATCTGCTATTTCCACATCCTGTAAGGCTACAGGAGCATCAGCTGCATTGCCTGCAGGAATGGGTGCCCCTGTTACTGATGACATCTCATCCAAAGCTATAGCTTCACTCCTTGATTGGTCTTCCTTTGCCTCTGCAAGCAAATCAGGAAGAGCACTATGCTGTTCTAGTTGCCCCACATCTCCATCGTACTCTGAGCTACGTGCCTCCTCAGGAACATTGGCCTCAGCTTGTTCATCTAGGGACATTGCAGAGTCTCCAAGAACAGCAGCCTCAAGAATCTCCTGCAAAAAATCAGGTTGTCTGTCCTCGATGTCAGAAACAGGATGAGTAGCTCCAGCATCAGCTTCCACCATGGCATCAAATGGAAGCTCTGCAGAATTGTCAGCTGCTGCTGTTGTCAATGAATCTTCCCTTGTGGAAGTTACTGTGACTCCCTCCACAGTTTCTGTTTTTAGCCCAGTGGACATTTCCTCAGAAGCTTGATGCTCACAAAGTTTAGGAGGAATTTCTGGACTTGAATGCTCGGAAGCATCTGATTGCAGGACTGAACTCTGATCAATCATGTTGCTCTTCTTCACCTCATGCCTTGAAACCCTTGAATCAAAGCGCTTGGACTCCTTGTGAATCACTGAGCGAGGCCTTGTCTGCTGCGGCCTAGGTTGCAACAGAGGCTCGGATGGAGATGTCTGACTGCTCCGAGGCCAAGCCCTAGCTGTATCTGCAGTGTTGTTGAGCCCACTGGCAGTGATCTCTGGTTTGACAGAGGATTTTCTTTGTGGTGGAGTAAGATTATGAGAAATGCGGGGGGAGCTGTTGATGACTCTGTGCAGTTGCCGGGCCAATTCTTCATCATCCAAAGAAGTTGCTCCACTATGCCCTGCTTGCTTCTCTTCTTGCTCCACCTTCACATCAGTCCTCCCCAACAGCATCTTCTCTTTTGTGCTCTCCTGAGGTACAAACATCTGCAGCTTTGAAGAACTCTCTGCCAATCTGGGTTCTGCATTTGTGGCTTTTCTCCGAAGTTCAGCTCGGGCATGAGCCATGGCCTTAGCTGCATGAGCAGCTGCTTCCAGAGCCAGTTTTGCTGCTGCTGCAGCCTTCACAGCTGCACTGGCTTTAGCAGCAGCATTTTCTTTAGCTGCCATAGCCAATTTGGCAGCGTTCTCTGCAGCAGATTTAGCTGCAGCTGCTGCGTCATGTGAAGACACTGTCATTGGCATCTCTTGTGATGTTTTCCTTACCGGAACAAGGCTCTTTGATTTCACTGTCGCAGGTGGTGCTTCCCCTCCATCCTGTACTTGCTGTGCACCCCGCTCTGACTTGGATGGATCTCCATGATCCATGTCTTCAAGCTTAGGCCGCTCTCGGGACATTCGTGGCTTCTTAAAAGAGCGGCTAAAACCCAAAGTGGCGCCTGCAGTTGTTGTTGTTGAAGCAGAGACTCTGGTCATCTCTGTACTGCAATTCTTTCTCATGGGGCTTTCAGAACACGCCTTGCGTCTGCTGCCTGATAAGCTACCATTCAAAGCTTGTTGTTCCTGTTGTTGATGGGAAGTTCGCTCACAATCAGGGCAGACATATGCTGCTACAGCATCAATCCTGGAAGGGTTGGTAGGGTTGCACTTGTTTTCACACTCTGCATGCACAGAGCGTCCGCACCGACAACACAAAACCCACAAGACCGGATCCTGTAGCAAATTCACATCATGATACGTGACAAGACAGTGAGGACAAAACATACGCTTGCTGTAAAGCAGTGCACAAGACTCGCAAAGGCGTAAGAAGATGCTCCCATGCTTGATTCTGCGCATTCCAGTGCTCTCCACACCATGACACCCTCCACACCCTTCCTGCTCCACGCCAACTGCCACAACTCCTCCGCCCTCCCCATCATCGACAGCAGCAACAACCCCTTCTTCCTCCTGAGAGCCCATCTCTTGAGAAGAACCCTGAATCCCACGGCCCACCGCAACCGGACTAGAGCCTGAAGCCAGCCACCCATTCTGTCGCAACCCAGCCAAAAGGCGTTTCCGCGGAGGAAGCGACTCGCCCCCGACCACCGAGCCCATCACAGCACGCCCTCCTCCCTCAAGGCTTCCTTCACCTCCTCTACATTCCGAAGACTCACAGGACGCTTCCATGTCCGCCATCTTCTCACGCACTTCCACCACTCTTCCTCATGCACACAACCTACGCGCCCATAACCCTAAAATTTACGCGCTTCTTCTTCATCTCTCTACCTCTGCTCCTCCGGCTTCGACTCACCATCCATGCCCCGCACTTCTTCTTCAACCCTAAAACTTCATTTGCCCCCAAAACTCCAAAACCCACAACACCGATTCACCCATTGCACTGGAATCCAACACCGTAACCCAACTCCTGGAACCAAATCCTCCAAATCCTGGAACCTAATCC
>Ga0209208_10009024_pt1 | contig 13173 bp, 6 predicted proteins | sample S1TSphfallax_3_FD_187694 | JGI IMG/M metagenome (GOLD analysis project Ga0209208, IMG submission 187694) | Host-associated microbial communities from peat moss isolated from Minnesota, USA - S1T2_Fd - Sphagnum fallax MG (SPAdes) (version 2) | ecosystem: Host-associated > Plants > Peat moss >...
ATTTCAAGGAAATACACACCAAGAAGTCACATCACAAAAAAGCTCATGAGTTTTATTGTTCAGATTGGATACTAGTTTAACTCTATTTCATGATGCCAGATTGCACTTCACCAAGAACAATATAGTATAAAACACATACTTGGATATTTTGTAGTTGTTAAAGGTTGAGAAAAAGAAGCATGATGTGACTTTTAGGGCAATTCCAAATATTGAGGTCAATATTGTGAATGATTGTTTTATAATAACATTATTACATTATATAATTGTCATTGATTGTAATGTTTTCATATTTTGGCATTTTCACCTTGGACATCTTGTCATTCACCACGGGGATATTAAATTTTGGAAAATTATCTTGCCCTCTAAAGGTACTAATGAAATTTGCTAGTGATTTCCTTTCTTAAGGATGAGCAAATTAACCTCCTATGTGAACTTGTTGGCTAGATTGAATCCATGTCATCAACAACATCTATGAATTTTAGACAAAAAAAAGCTACATAATGGCAATTGTAGTATGTTCCACAATATTCAAGGTGATTTGGCATCTAGAATTTTAGTTGACCAAATAGTCGATTTTCGATCTCTAATTGGCAAAAGTGCACATTACATTGATTCTACAATTATAGAAGAAGCATCCCTAGGTAGATGGCCAATTGTAGTTGAGGAATCACTAAATTTTCTCAGATCATTAATTCTCCCACTTTTCTTATTGTATGTTTCACCAATTTGTGTGAACAAGGTTGTGAAGAAAAAATTGTAATGTTAAACATCAAATTGGATAGTAGTCACAATGTGTTGGGGCAGAAAAGGATATTTTTTTTTCTTGTTTAAGAAAGTTGAAGGAGAATTTTTTTTCATACCAATCGATTAACAACAAGATTCCAATGTCACGTGAAGGTACCAAGAGGCAACATATTTGCTCACATTTGTTAAAGGTAATAATGACTTTGCACACGTAATATAACATGTTTGTAGTTTTGTAAAATGATGAACAATTTGAAATTGCCCATGGTGCAATATGGAATTGTTTATTGCTTAAAAGAATGGATGTTCCTTGTCCTTTAGAGCCCAATATGGAAACATATCAAGTGTGTTGGATGTGTTCAATTCTATTGATTATTTTGTTAATATTGTGAATTTTTACATAATCATTTACAATAGTGGAATTTTTTTATGAATAACTATGTACAACATGTGGGATTTTTACTTCTATTCAAGATGGAATGCCAAATGTTCATAAAGTTTTGTGTATTTGTTTAACAAGTTCAAAGTTAGACAACTATTAATCAAAAAACATTCCAACTATCTTTGTCACAACTTTGAAAGTTGTTGTAAGGTTCATTGATGGATGCATGGTAATGGACAAAACTTCATTATTTTATCCATAATTCTTAAAGATTGAAAGCCCTTCACAAGCGGATCAATTATTTTTCACATCTTTCATGGTTAACATCTTCAAGAACACAATCCTTCCAAGGTATTGGCAACCACCAAAACATTTGTAATAAGTGCGAAAACGTGGAATTTATTTGTTAGTAAATGTGTAGTTTATTATTATCGTAACTTGTTCCTATTGGAGCATGGGCCATTTCAATAGCCCTATAATTGTCTACATTTCTTGGGTGGTTTTGAAATTAAGGAGGCGTATTTTTATTGAAGAGGAATTTTTTTTGTTACCCATCCCAATTAATTTTTTGTTGAGGACAATGAAAACCAGTATTTGCACATTTGTAAGTAGGTCAAAATTGTACATACAATCATATCATCTTTTCTAGGCAAGATTCGATCAAAAAAGGTTGATAAAGTGGTTTTGGTCAGTTGTTCATCAACTATATATGTAGGCATGAACCTGAAGCAAATTTTTAACTATAGGAGGCATTGAAGTTAAAATTGGGATTGAAAGGTAATGTTAGTTTTATACAAAAAAAAAAGGGAGATAGTAAAAAAGATCATGCATAAATATGATTTAGGTGTTTGGGATTTTTGGAATTTAACCCGCATCTTTGCACAAATGCTTGAAGCAAGATCAAACAATTAGACCCTCAATGATGACTTAATTACTTTGGCATGGAAAACCACATGTAAGTAAAACCTTAATGCCACTTTCAAAAGATTCAACAAACATAATGGCATCATTTGATCTACCCTAACATTCTATGTTGTTGAGGAGATGTGCCAAAGTGTTGCCATGGAACTAGTGGAGGAGGACATGTTGGAGATAGTTTTAAGGACATGATTGGTTTCAACCTACACAAGAAGAAATCTTGTCTTTTTTCACCTCACACATTTGACTATTATCCGATTTGACCACATTTCAATTACATTTGGTCATATTAAACTTGCAAGTGCTTTGTTTCATTAATTAATGGTCAATATTGTTCATAATTGTTATATTCATTATGTTGTTCACTTATGAGTATAATTTGAACCCTATTTTATGTTTTAATAATTTCAAATTGTTGATGTGGAAATTGAAGTAGCCTTTAACTTTATTTACACAATGCATTTAATTGATTAATGATTTTCAATTATCAACATGGTACATGAGTTGATCCATTAAATTTTTAACACGTTGAAACCATTACTCATGAGTTGCATTTTACACTTGCTATAATTTATTAAAACACATGCAACAATTTAAGACCCCACATTTATATTAGAATGAAAGTGATTTTTTTCACATATTTTCAATTATCAGCATGTGTACATGAGTTAAACCATTCACATTTAATATGTTAAAACCATCACTCACAAGTTGCATCTTGCATTTAATAAAATATATTGAAACACATGCAACTCAATGTTTTACAATTATAATTGAGTGATTTATTAATTTTTTTCACATTTTTTGAATTATCAACATCTTTACATGAATTGAATCATCCATTTTGAACTTATTGAAATCATATTCAAATGTTGCATATTTCATTTATTAGTATATATTGAAACACACATAACAACTTAATCCCTCACATTCATACTTAAACAAATTAATAAAATTTTCACATCTCTTGAATTACCAACATTTGCACATGAGTTGGATAATTCAATTTGAATGAGTTAAATCCATTACTCACAAATACTATTCACTACCAAAATATTCGCCAATAAAGCTTTCATTTATACTTCAAAATGATGAACATGCCTTCTAGTTAGGTCATTTGCTATAGCACCTTTGAAGGTGCATTGGGGCTTGAAGACGAAGGTTGAATTTTGCACCCACCACAATTTTTTGAAATGGATGTATGGAAACTAAACCGGTCTCATATTTATATTTGAATGGGTGAATGATTAGGTCAAATGTTTATGCATGCAAAGTCTAGGATGCATGTAAACCTTTAAATTATAATTTTCATATATTAAATTATTGTAAATTAATGTAAATTAAAGTATATGTTTTTCCCTAATTGTTTTTAGCCGTCATGTGGAAAAAAATTCTATTAAAAATGTTCACAATGCCACACCAAAAAACCCCCATAAATATTCTTTAAGTTTTTCCCATTTTTTCTTTCTTGGTGCATGAAAAAATAATATGTTAAGAAAATCGTCATTATTATTATTTATTTATTTTTACTATAATATATCATGATATTATTATTATCATCATAATAATTTTTTAAAAATTTTACTTTTAAAAATATTTTAAACATTATTTATCAAAATTTGAGGCTTGTTTTGATACAAGTTTATGTTTAAATATTTAGAGGCAAATTAATAATTATAATTACAAAAATAAATTAAATGAATGAATTATAAATTGTGAATATAATAATTAGATCAATGATTTTTTTATCTTTTCATTTTTTCAAATTTGTGGTGTTTTTCAAGATCATCCTTAAGAAGATTTAACCATGTTCTGGTTATAGACCATGTATATGAAGGTATAAATTTGTTGAAATATTCATGACATTTGTAAATTTATTTATGACTTGTTATATATATATAGAATAAGCTCAAGATCATGTTTTCATTTGTAGCATTTGAATAAGTTTTGAAAAAGAAAAATGTTAAAAATTGAATTTCTTAAACAATTCCATGCCAAACATAATAATCTTAAATAATAATAATAAAGTTTTGAAGTGTTTTGGTGGTTAAAACCTTGGTGTGCCTCCATGAGGTCTTAGGTTCCAACCTTGATGAATGCATGCATCAATGTACTTCGTATAAATGTAATGTACAAACATGTACATCATGGTAAATAACATCAAAATTTGTTTTTGACAAATTTAGAAAAAATAAATTCACGACATGTAATTTTGTCACAACATGCCGTGAAAAAAAAGAATATGTGATTCCATGATTTGAGAAGAAAAAAAATTGGAAACATTTTTTTAAAATTGTATAATTATGTGGCATTTTATTCCACATTATATTAACTTGGGACCTAATATGTCCATGTCAAAAAAAATTAGTTAAAAATCATCTAATGCAACATGTGACTATTCAAAACAATTAAAAAATGTCGTAATCAATTAGTTTTTTTTATTTACCAAAACCATATAAGTTGCATATTAGTCAATTTTGTCCCATTTCACCTAATACCTAGTGAATTTGGGTAGTGGAAAAATACAAAATTTCTTCAAATGTGCTAAAGGAAGGTTGAACTTCTAGTTTCAACTACCCTAATTACAAGAAATGAAAAATGGAGATGATTTTTCTCAAAGTTCAATACATAGGAAGACTCGTGCTTATTTAGAAAATTTGCCCATAAAATTTGAACCTACATTAGCAAGATAACCCTTAACGATGCCATGCATAAAAATAATTCTAACTCAAGTGTTGTTGAATTATAGGGAGATGTCAATGCAACATTAGACAATGATAATGATGAAAATTTTGACATTGATGATGATTTGCAAAGTCCAATATGCATGAAAACTGGTGTTCATCTAAAAAACTTGCTTTTAAATTGGATTGTATGTTGTAGCATGGTCTTGATATTTTGATGTTTATCATTGTGTTTAAAAGTGGAGCTTGGGGATTTCATTGCTTTTATAAGTACCTATAGTTTCAATGTGGTTCATGACATATTCACATAGTTGTAAAGTTTGTAATTTTTTCCTCTAAGGTCTACTTCTTGTGATAGATGAACATTGCAAATAATGGGAGAAGTTGTTTGTCTCATTGCACTAATTCTATTATTTTAATCCATTCTCCAAGATCTAAACATCACGAGGATTTTTTTCATTTCTTTTATGGGCACCAAAAACATTATACTTGAATACATGAAGTGGAGATCATTTTTCAAAGCCCTGCTTTGTCCTAAAGAATATTATTGAATTTTTTGGGGTTGTTTCATTTGAACTTTCTTTTCTTGATTCTATTTTGGAATGGAGCTTGATAGGTTGGGACACATTTCCATTAAACAATAATGGGTTATGTTAAACTAATGATTCACATCATTATAATATTTTTATCATTATAATATTCTTGTAATGTGATTGTTGATTGACATTACAAGTGGAATCAACAAAAACCAAAAATGGAACTAACAAATGACCATTTGTTTCACCAAGTGGATTCATAGTCATTACAAGGGCATTTCTTTAACAAATGTTGGCTAGCACCCTTTTTGTAGGTTTTTAAGATTTCATTTGACATCTATAAAGTGCATGGTCCAAGAGCAAGTTTGTTCATATGTGACATTAGTAATATAACAACTCAACTTGCATTAGAATCACCTTCTTATTGTGCATATTTATAATTTTTTTAAAAAAAGACCACAAACAAAACTCCATGCCTCTTTCCTTACAAATATTGAAAATCTTGACAACCAAAAAAGGAAAGGAAAAAAAAAAATCATCAACCCCAAAGAGTTTTATCTTTCAACTTTTGTGTTAAAAAAAAAGAAATAGAAAAATCAAAAGATAAAACCCTCCCATTACAACCAAAAGAAAGAAAACAAACCTTCATTTTCATGAATGAGTTTTATATCGATAGGGATATAATTAGGGTAAAGTATTGGATGAGTATGCAAACAATGCACCTACATTGAATGTTCCACCCTTGAGAAATTTCAGTTGCATCATGTCTTGAAGTTTAGCATTTAAGCTTCCTTTGGTCTATGCAAGTAAACATTTGGACTAAAGATAACAAGAATGTTTAAAGGAAATGTAGGTGGATAAATGAAGGGAGGAACTAATAAAACATTGATAAATTCCAAATTTTTGGAGAAATGAAGTACCAATGTGGCAACAAGTAGTCTTCACATAAATTTTCCCTACATTCACATGACCCTTCATGATAAATGATATTGATTGCATTATGAACAACCTATTCAAAGTGACATAAATATCACCAACTTTTAAAAAATCTTGAATTTGTTAAATGATCCATGTTAGCTAGTAGTAGAGGATGAAATTGATTTTGGTTCCCTTATAAGGTTTGACATTGATTTTCCATGTTAGAAGAACCATGGGGCTTTTTCAAAAGAAAATGGTGACAAAGTCAATACAATCAATTATTGTGCATGATTTAATAATTATGAAGAGGGGAAGGATTTTCTTCGAAGATTTAAAAATTTATGAATTTAATATTTAAATTTTTTAGCAAGTTGTTCATTATAGAAACCCCACAATTCAAGTCACAAAAACCATGTTTGTGGTGGGTCCATGGACATGTGTATTCTCATGGAATTTTCTAATTTTGCATGAAAAATTTAAATATATTATGAATTTAATATTTTAAAATTTTAGCAAGTTGTTCATTACATAAACCCCATAGTTCAAGTCACAAAAACCATGTTTGTGGCGGGTCCATGGACATGTGTATTCTCATGGAATTTTTTGATTTTTCATGAAAATTTTGGAACTTCATGACCTTTTTTTATTCTAATGGATTCTTCATGAGAAGGGACATTTTTTATGTGGATTTTTTTTGGTTATGCAGTTATTTTTTATGTCACATACTTAGTAAATTAATTGGTTAACAATTTTTTGGGATAATAGCTTTGGGATGTTCTTGAAATAAAAATCATATAAACCCATTTTTTCAAAACCCAATTTTAATTTGGTAAAAAATTGGGAAAATTTATAGATGATGCAAAAAAAATTCAATAATGGGGATATATTGTAAATAATTTTAATTGAAAATTTCAGGCTAGTATTGATTTTGGCATCTAGTGTCATGATTCATAGCTATAGACATCATTTTAGGTGTGTTGTTATTATTGAATGTTTGAGAACGGAAAAATAATAATAAAAAAATATATTTTACTTACTTTTAACAAGTTTGGACAACCTAAAAAGTGGAAAAATATATATAGTTGTTTTTTCAAATGTTATCAAATTAAAGATTATCCTCATATTGATTATCAATTTTTTTTATAAACATTTCTATTTTCAATACATTAAAAAAATTTATGGCTACTTTTGCTTTTTGTAACAAGGAGCAAAAAATGTCTATGTTTACCTTACTAGCATTCATGTTGTTGATGAGGTGGGAGATTTTTTTTAAATGATTTTCAATTAAATGTGTTTTCAATATAATCTTGCGTTAATTTTGATTTCATGCAATAATATGTATCCACCAAGCATTTGCACCCATGGTATCCCATTCTCCACCAAAGTTCAAAGTCATATATTGACCGTGTGACATAGGATGTAAGAAGATTTGTGGTGTTTATAACGAGTGAAAATTTTAAACAATGATTTTCTATGAAATGTGTCTTGACTACAATATTGTGATTGGGAATTTTTTATCAATTTTTTTTTGTTTCAACATATAAATTGTTTTTTTTGGGGTTTTCAAGATATAAAATATCATTAATAAGAGACCAACTTGTCTCACAAATATGTATTTGGTTTTGTGTTTATTACATGTCACATTCAAAGATTTCCACTTATACACACATGTTCAATTTTGGGTAATGACCATTTCATGACAAGTTTAAGCGACTTTGTATTATAGTTGTGTAATTTTTCTTTTGATTTTTTTTTTCAAAGTTTGCAACATGTTTGGTCCACAATTTCCCATAAAATTGACTTTTTTTTACCAAACCCTAGGTACTATATATGTTATTATGTCAAACCTTATGCAACCAAAATGAATATGTTACAAAATATTTAAAGTCCCATTGTCAATTCTAAATTAAAAACCATTTTTGGCTAATCATGTGTTTAGGGATTAGCATTTCATGAATTAAATATAATAACCTAGAACTTGAAACCTTCACTCAAATAATGGAAAGCTACCAATGTAGGTGTTGGTTCTCCCTAATCAAGGTAAATGGTATTATATGATACTACTAAAATTTTACCTTGGTAATATTATAAGGCTTCATACTTGATTTATTATCACAAATTTCATCTTTAGAATAAGCTTTATATATGATTAAAAAAATATGAATGAAAAAAAATTATATATGGTTTACAGTTATATATATTATTTGAATTTTTTAATTTTGAAGTTGAAATTATACAAGGTATTTAGTTTATAATGTAAGGTTTTAAGTTATAAATGAATTTTCATGAAAAAAATGTTGTTGTGATAAAAGGTACATGGTTTAAGGTTATTTTTTATTTTTTATGCGATAATTATTTTCACGTTGGAGGGTTTATGTTATATGGTCTAACGTAATACAAATTTAGGTCATATATGTTTTTTTATTCAAAATCTTACCTTCAACTTATAGGTACATATGATTCTTGTTGGAATTTAACTTACTAGTCAAGGCCTTTGGCATTGAATCTATCATGAAAGTAACAAGTAAAACAAGGCTAAAGGTACCATGATTTTACCTTTCGGATAATTGTGACAAGAAGGGTACATTTATGTTGATGTTTCAAATTGAACTTTTCAAATGTGTAACCTCAATTTTGTTGTCATCTTATTTATTCATAAATAATGGATTTCATTTGTAAATTAGTTTATAATCCTTGTTTCATGAACATACCGTGTTGTTGACTTTCCCAAAACAATTGAAAATATTTGAATGTTTTCAACATATTATGAATAAATGAAAAAAAAAAGTATCAAACATTTATCATTAATGATTATTTATTAAGCTTTGAAACTTTATTCCAACACATCATCTATTAGATTTGTCCTATAATTTAAATATGTTTTCAAGTTTGAAACATCTTCACCTAATTAAGAATGAATGTGCCAAATTTTTACGTGTTGAAGAAGTCATTAAAATTACATGTCCCAAGTTGACAATGACAAGAAAACATATTTAATTTCAATTTGATTTCTTATAATCTTTAAATTTTACTAGCCAACAAACTAGTTATTGAAAATGACTTTTATTCCCTTCCATTGTTGAAAATAATTCAATATAATGTTTAGGTGCATAATTAGAAATTGTAAAAAAAAAAATTAAGTTAAAATTTTAATCTATAATCATTTAGTTTTCAATGTTCAAAATAATGTATAAATTGCTTATAACTAGTGGGGTTTCATATATTGTACCTATAACTCATGTTTGGAAAATCTTGTTGAAATAATTAATATTTAAAAAAAGGTTTTCAATAACCTTAATATGAATATTTCAAAATTTTAACAATAATTTCTAAATATGTTAAATCCACTTGAAAGTTTCAAAAGTTATTTTGTGTTTTTAACTAGGTTCAATTTTCTAGAATGTCAACAAATTGTTTTTTTTCCCTCAATTGGCCTTCTTAAGAATTAATTAGTGTCAAATATGAGTCATAGGTATGTTAATCAATTTAGTATCCATTTCACACTACTTAACATTATTTCCATTGGTGCATCACGAAACAACCAAATATATTGTGGTTGTTGAATACACAAGTTGGTACCACACGTGACAAAGTCCTTCAAATGTATAATGTTGTAAATTTGTTCATCTACATTTGTCAATGATTTTACCAAAACGTAAAGCTTGTTGAAATATATAGATTTTTTGATATAAAAATTTGAACAAACATGTATTCAAAAATCTAATTAGGTTGTGAAGTTGAAAGTGCATGCTATACATTCTTAGGTCTAATTCTTATTTCCTTTGTCATTTTCCAAAGTCAAATTCGGCATGCTTGGACCTTGCTTTAAAATGCTTTGACAATTATTCTTACAAAAAAATTACTTGAATTATCATTTAATGTTCCACATTAACAAATTTCAATCATGACATGTCCAAAGTGAAAATCATAGTACGAGATTGAATCACAAAATACCATTTGTTTGATTCCATTGATTAAAACCCAAATCATCCCACTCATTATTCACCATTTGCATATTAAATTTTGAATAAATCATGAAAGTAATGCATTACACCAATTGTTGATGCACCCTTAAAGCTTGCCAAATTGTATGCTTAATGTAAACACATGGTGACTTTTTTCACACCTTGAACAAGCTCTTATATTTTCATGATTGGGTTGAAATAATAGAAAAATTAGGATACATAAGACATAACATATCACTAGAGGAAAAATTTAAACCCTTTCATTTACACAAAACAAAATAAACATGCATTTTATAGACTTTTAACAAATTCACTACAATTTAAACTTGTGAAGGTGGCATCACTTTCCTATAGTATACATTTTAGGTAGTACTAGTGGGGTATGTTGGAACAATTTTTTTTTTTGAATTTCCCAAAATCATGGTCCCAAAATTCAATACGTATATTTGGGTGTTAATTTTTTTTATAGCTTTTATCAAGATCTTTATAATATTATGTCTCACTTTTGATTTGGACATGATTGTTTTTCCCAAGTCATTCTTGATGGGTGCAAGACACATTGGGGCTACTTAAGGATGCTTTTTTCCTAAATCTTCAAATGATATATACACATTGAAAAATGATTTTTTTGGGGGATACGTAGAAGCCCAACATCTTATAGCTTCATTTAAGCCCTTTCCAGTGACATCAAAATCACCAAACACCTTCTCATACAATTTCCAACCTTGAACTAAAATGGTATTTATGTTCATAAAAACCAACATAGTGTATATAAGCAATTGACTTTGAGGATCTTGGTGCACTTAAATTTCTTTCTAGATTGTGTACTAGTTTTTATTAAAAGGGAAAAAATGATTTTTTGATATACAAAATCCATTGATTAAAATGTTCAATTCATTATGCATAAAAAATGTATGTTAGATTATGAGACATTTGGAACCAAATGCATCATGCATAAATAAATATCAGTAAACCATCTTGGTGAATGGTAGATGAACAATATTTTTTGAGTTTTTAATTTGCAACTCATGAACAATTGAGTGATTTTTGACCTTAGATGAACACTTCATTAAACATGGTCAAAATTTCCAATAATAGGTATAAAAGAGGACTCTCCCCCAGAAAGGTTGACCTCAATCCTCCTTCAAGGTGTCTTTGGTGACTTGTGAACTTTTTTTGAATTAGATGGGATATTTTTCTTTTCCACGAGTGATATTTTACAACCAAATGTAAGGGGATTCTTCCTTTAAAGTTGATGATCCCCAATGTAGGAAGGAGCTTGCAAGGTGTTTTTGCTGATTCATTGAAACTTTCTACAATAAACATTGCCATTCATGATGACGTCCAACAATCACAAAATAGAATGAAAAGCATATATATTTGATGCTTTAGAACTAATGATAAAATACATATCATATTTCAAATGATTGTTTTTATAACTTAATTTTTTGTTCACAAATTTGTTGATATGCATCCACCTATTAGCCATAACAAATGATTTTCTTCCATGAATTTCATTTTTTCCATAACACATGAGATTCATTTATCAATAGTCTTGTCATTGCCAACTAGTTACTTGGTTCAGCATCATTATCATGAATCGAAGTTTTTGTGGGTAACCCACCAAATTTCTTTTTGGGTAGCATGTCATAAGAATTTTGATTCCAATCCATCAATTTTGCCATCTCCATCATCATTACTATCACCCCCACTTTTCTATTTGCCATTCTCATCGTCACTTTCACATTTTCACTCTTTTTCATGTTTTTGTCACCTTTGTGATCATTGTTTCCAATGTCTTGTTGTCATGTCCATCATCCCTATAGGTGGTTGGTCTCATCTCCTTACTTGTTGTCCTCATCCCCCCTTGTGCCATGTTGTTTTTCATGTCATGGTTTGTTGTAATCGACAAGAGTGTTGTTAGGGCATAACATGATGTAAACACATTGATAAAATGAATGAATAATAAGTGTGTGAAAATATAAGAAAATTCTCTCATAATTCTCAAAATGTATTCATTCCCTTGGAAATGAATGTTGTAAGTCTAATGCCCATTGGAAATGCTTTTGGTTATGGTAAATTTTGCACTTTTAATTTGTAATTTTCAACATGAGTTACCACAAATTAAACCCTTAACTACTTATAGTTTGACCATATGTCCCAACCATTTCATATATTTGCCTAATGTTATCCGTTGAACACGAATATTGCATGGCACACTATGCAAAACAATAATCATTTACAAATGTTTTTCCCTAACAACTCTAATTGCAAAAAAAAGAGAAGTGATTAAATAATCTAGGTAATTAAAATTGAACATTTTTTCATTACTTGATTGTGATTTTATGGAGTTTTTCTTATGGAAATGTTAAATCCATTTGTGCTACCTTAATGCATGTATGTGGCCTTCCAACTTAAAAAGGCTGTCAATCAAAACAAAATTATATTGTATGACGAAGTTCAATATTTTAGCAATTTTTGACAAGTATAGAGAAAAGCCCCCCAAGTATAAAGTCTTTCCTAAAATGAATATTAGACCTCATAAAAATGGTTTCCTAAACCAATTTTTTTGCTGCAATGGGCCTCTTTGATTTGCCCATGGCATGAAAATTTGTAGACGGACCTATATTGGGTAGTCTACAAAGTTGTTTTCATGCAATAGGTGGTGGGCCAATAGCACATATGATTTTCTACGGTTGGGAAAATAGTACTATATTGGGTAGTCTACAAAGCCAGTCACGTGCTGATTCCACAATTTGTGCTGTCCACGGGGTTCTGCTTTTGGTTCCACATAGAAATGGAACCAAAATTGGAACCGGTTCCAGGTCCAGTTCTTCAAAATAAATTGAAACTCTGGTTTGAATTTCAGTTTGGATTCTGAAAATCACACCCAGTTTGGTCCACCGAGAGCAAAACCAGGGATTAACTGCCTGGTAACCTCTGGTTAGCCCACCATTCAACTCATGTTTTGTTAACAAGTTTGGGTTTGGGTTTGGGTTTGTTTGCTTTTTTTTTTTTTTTTTTTT
>Ga0209208_10009025_pt1 | contig 13172 bp, 12 predicted proteins | sample S1TSphfallax_3_FD_187694 | JGI IMG/M metagenome (GOLD analysis project Ga0209208, IMG submission 187694) | Host-associated microbial communities from peat moss isolated from Minnesota, USA - S1T2_Fd - Sphagnum fallax MG (SPAdes) (version 2) | ecosystem: Host-associated > Plants > Peat moss >...
ACATATGCATGAACACATATCTAAAACTTATTGTCAATTGTTGGAATTTCGTCATAAGACAAGGTTATGAATTGGGCAAATTGTATGGCCTTGATAATGATATTCTTAACTTGGCTACCCATAAGTTTTGCAAGTACCCAACCAATAGAATATGATTAATGCATGGTTGGGTTGTTCAAGTCCCCCTAAAGTAGACAAACTGTTGCAACCTTAACTTTGGGCTCGCGACCAAGGCAAGGGGTTGCAAGGTTGCGGGTCAAGAGGGAAGCCCGGGAGTCATGCCACATGCTCATGAAAGTGCAAGAGAGTGTGAGGGAATAGACCCTCACACTCCCAAGGTAATTCCCACATTAGGAGTTGGACCCCTGATGGATTCTTGAATGTTAGAGAGTGATTGTAGGGGTCAAAACCCAATGGATTGAAAAATTATTTATACCATTGAAAAACTATTTGAATGTAAATGTTTAAAATGGGTTCGCATCGCCCATTTGGACATCTAAAACACAAGTTATGGCCAAAAGAAAGGCTGGAAATCGAGTTGATTTCATTGCATGCAGGTAGCGTGCGACACGTCGTTGGAAAGCTCTCGACAAGGGCTATAACTTTACTTCAGACTTCATCTCAATTTGAGGTCTGCACACAAAGTTATGGGGCTCCAAAATCACGGGAGTCCCAAAACAAAAAGCTATTTGGATGTGGGCCCTATGGGTAGCCACAAAATATATTATAAGGGGGAAGGTGGTGGCTTCTCCCAAGTTTGAGCCGTGGTGAATCTTGTGAGTCTTGTGAGTCCAAGTTGCATGTGGCTTGTCTTTGCACCAAAAGTGCTTCAACAATACACTAACCACCTTGTGTTGTTTTTGCGTATGCATGTGTGAGTAAGTGAAGCTTGTCAATTCTTTCTTGTTTCATCTCGAAGCTCCAACACGCCCTTCTACCCCTCCAAAGTGCTATGAATCAAGGAGTGTGACGAAGACTCCTTGCTCTTCTGTTGTCTTCTGTTTAGGGTTCACATTTGAATCCCTCAAAAAGTTAGGAGCACGTCACAACAATTCATACAAGGTTTCATATTCAAGCATTAAATGATGATGTGTAAGAATATGAAACTTATCATTTTAACCATTTTTCATTCCCCTCACACATGTTTGTTTACTTGGGCCAAAATTAACTTTGAACCCTTTTGTGCACATAACTTCATGTTTTCAAGTGGGCCCAACCTTTTACAATGTATCCCCACCCTTCACCCAAAGCTCTAGCAAGTCCTCCACAACAATCCTCCAACTCACATGTTGTGTTAAAATATCCCACTTACACCCAACAATCTTTCCCTTGTTCTCAATCAATAAACAAACATATACTTTACAACATCAATAAAGCCACCTTTTGTACTACACCCTCTACCCATGGCAACATGGCTACTCACTTTGTTTGAAACTTTCTAGTGCTATCATAGGATTTATTGTACTTCTTCCCATGGGCATTAGAATTTGACTTCTATTTCTTCAAAGGTGGGTCAAATTGCGAATCAAATAATTCCACAATCTCGTCAAGATCTATTGACTCATATGGAAATTCAAGACAGAATTAAGGCAAGAATTCAAAAACAAATTTTTTTTGCATCTCTAGTGCGTCTAGGTTCAAAGGAGGGTTCTCCATTTCTAGTGCATCCTGGTACGAAGGAAGATTTTCCATCTTTGGTGCATCCAAGTTCTCAAGTGGATTCATTATAAACTTAAGTGATCTGCTCCACTTAAGAGGCAATTTCAGCCCCCTAGATGAACTTCATGGGAAAGGTTTAGGCACAAGAACTTTCAAAGGAAACTATTGTACATCAAAGGGGTAGAGGAAGCAAAATCAGTTTAGTCTGTGTGGCACATAACCTCTTTATTCCACAGGATTTTTGAAGGAAACTATTGTGCATCAAAGTTGGAAATGATCGGATGGCAAATCAAAGTTGATAAGAAAGCCACTCTCTGGTGAACTCCTCAGTTTTCTTTCCCCCAATCTGGCAAGTGAGTAGTTAATCTCATCAAAAACCACCCAAAACTGAGTGAGCAGTTGTGTATTGCAACCTTATTTCCTTGTGGCGAATCCTGTGTAGTGGTCACCAGACCCAATTCCTGATAGGATTTGACCAACAATTCACCAATAAAAAGTTAACTGCTCTATGTGAGCTCTAGACAGAGGTTTATTCTCTGTAGTGATGCCACTGTGAAACAAGAATGAGATATTCAATTTTGAGGAAGGAAAGTAATGACTAGGTACAAAGAGGAGGAACAATTTGGCAAGTCTTTAGGGTTCTTTCAATATAAGAGCAAATGGGTTGTGTGGATCTATTTTCCATGCACACAATTATTCATACAAAGCAATCAGATACGCTCTTTCTCCTATCCTCTGTATTACCTTCCAGGAATTACCCCCTCACTATATACATAACACGCATAAACACCTGATGACCTCAAACAACAGGGACTCTGATGAGTTCTACAGTCTCACCAAACTACCAATTACACATGGTTGTTCTATGAATGAGAGTTCTACAATAGTTTGAAAAGAATTAACACCAAGACCACAATGACAACCATCAGAATACACATGGTGACAAGAGACCAACCCTGGCCAGCATTTTTGTTGAGAAAGCCAAGCTTCTTCTGTGCAGCCTGCAATCAAGAACACCTGGCACATTGATTAGTACAAATCCCTCAGCTACAGTTCTTTCTGCCACCATGTGATGAGAGAAGAGGGTGAGCATCACTGCTTGTATTTCTGTGACAGGGACTTGAGACTGTAACTGAATGCAATCTCACCAATTAGCATCACATCAAGCTGGTGCTTCATCAAAACCCAGTCATATTCATATGGACACCCAACATTAAAGAATGCCACACAGGTTGTAAGAAGCAATAGAAGAGAGGCTATCAGTACCAAAAAAGTGAAACATTTTTTTTGGGAAACTCAAAAGCAAACTGACTGTTCAGCTCTGGAACAATCTCTTATGTTTGGGATGCTTGCCATATTTCAGAGCCAAACATTGAATTCAATAACACACAGAACAAAATCACCTAAATAAGAAAACTGTACCTCAAGAAGGCTCAGGTGCCCAGATTCAACCCTGGTGCAAAACCCAAGATGAGGACCACATGGGACAAAGACAGTTCACCTACCTTTAGCCTGTTGTTTGTTACATCTGCATCTTTGTCCATGTCATCCTGCACAATATTAAAATACTATTTCAATGTACTTCTAACCTACAAAGAAAATGCAGACACCATCAAATGTTTCGTTGCCTACTCATCTCCAGAAATGTGACAAGTTTCCAATCAAAGGAATGAGATACAAGGCATCATAACTCAGAAAGGTGTGTAGCATACCAGCAAGCGTGTATGAAGATCTAGCTCTTCATTGACAGCAAGTGCAATATGCTTGGTACTGAGCACGGTGCTTTCAAGGCTTTCTAAATCCTCATCTTGCTCTGTACTCCCAAAACAAATCCTTGGTCACAAAAGCTTCAAAGGTTTCTATTTTTCAATCTCTCAGCCATATTTATATCTCTGAGATAGACAGTCCACAATAACACTCTGAAGGTAATTGTTATGTCAGTTCTGGCCAAACCAAAAAAAACATGACAAGAATAAGTTTACTCATATCCTTATGAGCATAAGTCACAAACCATCACTTTCATCATGAATGGCAGTGAATAGCTGTCATTATCCCCTACTAACACCATCAGCTCCCAAAGGTGTATAGATAAGTTTACAATAATCTGCTCAAAAATGGGGCAAACAATCATAAGGGGACTCCAAAGTTCTCCAGTACTCTTCCCTGAGATTCCCTGAGTTTGCAGCCATTTGCACCCTCATGGAACAGCCCCAAAAAAATGAATATTCCAGATTGTCCGCAAAACGTACCCAGGAACTCCATATTAACAAAATCACCATATGACATAGTATTTAAGAAAATTCAAAGTTCTGACACTGAATTGGTTACAAAAATATCTATGAAATCTCCCCAACAACAATTTGAAAGTAACATGATAGTGAGTGCAGTTGTAACCTTATGAGGGTTGCTCACAAAGTGTCAGACCACCCCTTCATCACAAATAGCAGTGATGAGCTGCCATGACAACCCACTGACTCCATCACCACCTGATGGTGGGTGCAGAGTGTAGACAAGTATGTAACAATCAGCCCAACATCTGGGCAAAACATTCTACAAAATTTGCGTCCTGAGTTTCTGTCACATTGCAGAACCAACTGGAAGACTCAGTCATGATGGACAGCACTCAAGAGACATATAACTGAATTGGTTCGACAAACTATCAAAAAGCATATCTAGGTTCAAGACATGCCTCTCATAATCTGCCGTTGCAGGCTAATCAGTCCACTGTTTTCCAAGCCTTGTGTTCGATTTGTCTCAACTGGTGTAATTCCACCTTCCAGTAAATTTGCTCTGCTCAAATGGCATAACAAGGACACAAGTCAGCAATCTACTGAACCGAGGCTCTGCCACAGGACACCAATATCCAATCGTAAGCCAGATTGGACTGGCAGATGTCCAAACTCCTTTGAACACAGACACAGAGTGAACTAGCAACAAACATCTGAATGCCAAAGATAGGAAAGAAATGTACCTGTTGGCAGTCTGCAAAGAAGAGAGAGAGACGGACATCTGTTTGGACTTCAAGCGAATTGAAAGAAGCATATCTTGCCGTCGATACAACTCCTTCTCATTACTGCAAGGCTCCACAAACAAAAGCATCCCCGGTAAAAGAGTCTCTCAATGTAAATGCAATGGCCTGCTGACCACTTGAGAAACTAAGCATGTTCCTTGAGTTTGTATCTTGTACATAATTGGACAAAGCCAGAACCAATATAGGCATCAGCACATAGCCTGGAGATGGAATCCATTGTGCAGCCAAATCCTAGTATACAGCTTGTTTGCTAGAAGGTCACTAGATACCAAACAAGCTGGAGACCTATGGTATACCTTTCTAAGCCATGTACATCCCTCTATGAGATTCCAAAGAAATCTCCAAAAAAGCATTTTAAAGGTAGCATGACAATGAGTGTGGTCATAACCTTATGAGAGTTGCTCACAAAGTGTCAGACCATCATCACCTGCATCACAAAAAGCAGCAACAAGTTGCCACACACTATCCACTGCCTTCATCAGCCCCCAACAGTGGGTGTAGATAAGTAAATAATAATCCACCTAAAATTTCAGGCAAACCATTCTACAAAATCTGCATTCTGAGATTCTGTTGTGTTTCCAAAAGCGACAAGGAAGATCCAGTCATTATGTTGGCTCACAACCAAGAGACAGTCATGATGTGCAGCCAAATCCTAGCATACAGCTTCCTTGCTAGACACATTCTTAGCAAGCTGGGAGATCTATGGTATACCTCTCTAAGCCTTGTACATGTGCATAATTTCTGTGGAAATCTGATCACTTTGCAAACCATTGAAGATGACACCAACATGCAGTTATCACCTTCAATGACATGATGACATGCTTTGGATACAATACATCATGTGCTGCAGCCACAAGCTGTCTTTAATAAGCTAACATAGCCTAAGTAGCAACAACAGAGAGCTTTCAAGCTCATTGTGATGGCCATCTCCAAGCACATAAGGTTTCAATTCCTCTTGAAACCCAGATTTGAGAAAAGAAGCAAGCAAAATTGAGCCACAGATTCATCTGAGCTTCTCCCACACATGCAGTTATCACATTCAATGGCATGATGACATGCTTTGCATACAATACATCATGTGCTGCAGCCACAAGCTGTCTTTATTATGCTAACATAGCATAATTAGCAACACAACAGAGCTTTGAAGCTAATTGTGATAGCCATCTCCAAGCACACATGGTTGCCATATGCAATTCCTCTTGAAACCCAGATTTGAGAAAAGAAGCAAGCAAAATTGAGCCACAGATTCATCTGAGCTTCTTCCATTACATCTTCAACAAACAATTAAGAAACAAACAAAAAGAATACTGACAAGCACCGTCACAAGAGTGATCAAAAGCCGATTTTCTGAATTGGATTCCCGAGTCTCAGAGGACGACAAAATCCCGAAATTTGTCAACAAATAGCAAACGAAACAATCCGCAACGCAACCGCAAAGAGTGATGATGATGATGAACATATCTGTTTCCAGGGTTTCTACCATACAGAAGACATCAAAAGAAGAGATAATAAGACAGGAGGAGTGTTGATCGCAAACAAGAAAGAGAGGCATCATCATCGTCATCTTACAGGCTTGTCCGCAGAGGTGGGTTCTGAAGAAGAGAATCGAGACGGTCGAGTTTCGTATTGAGCCTGGTGAGCTTACGACGTGAAGCAGAAACGATACGCGTGCCCTCACTGGAGTGTGCCGGCAGTTTATTGCGCTCCTCTACGCCAGCCTCGATGTCATCTGCCAATTGAAGAGCTTCTTGGAACTCCTTCAGCCACGAATCCATTTCCTTCTCCGTCTCGTCTCGTCTCGTCTCGTCTCGTCTCTCTCTCTCTCTCTCTCTCTCTCTCTCTCTCCTTATGAAATAATAATACTAACAATAACCTCCACCACGTCTCGTCTCCTTAGTCTTCCCCTCGAAGTTCCAAACAGAAAGAAAGATCAACGCGCAATTTGCAAATTGCGCAAAGTGAAGTAGGTAATCTACCAAGGGCGATGCAGCACAGGATCATCCCCTAACCCTAACCCTAATTCTGGTCCTTCAAGAAAAGTGCACCTCGATCTTCTCTTCTGGGGTGTCTGCGGAACCAATGTCCTTGGCTGCTCGACGGTAGCAGTGTTCGTCGAGCGACTCGGAGATCTGGACCAGATTTGAACTACAAGAAACCGTTGCGAATTGGTGTGGTTTTTCTGCTGCTGATTTGAGTGTCGTTGCTGCGGTGAGCTTGAGAAAGGGAAAAGAGGAGTAGTAGTTGCACACCTTACGGGAGCAACTATGACGGTCACGGATTGTCGCATGTACGAGGCGCCGTTTCCGGAGGTGGATGATGTAGTCATGGTCTCGGTATGTACCTCTCTATCACTCTCGTTTTCATTCTCTTTCCGCCTCTTGCTAAGCATCATCAAGCCAGTAGCCTTGGGTTTAAGCTTCATGGCCATCTTGCGAGCAATTGTAGATTCGAAAGTGCGACATGTGTCTGCGTTTCTCAATATTATATGCTTATTACTTAATCCGGCTACCATGGAGTTACTGGGAAGAGAAAGCATTCAAAGTGTGGTAATGGAGAGAGGGAGAGAAGGCTTCCGAGCTTGTTCTTTGGAGGAAGAACCATGTTGCTGGCTTGCGGTGGTGATTTGAACGGCTTCTTCTGCTTTAGTAAGGCGGTAGTAGCCTTAGTATGACTGTAGAGAAACACTCAGTAGTCACAGTTGTTGTCAGCAGACACAGCATGTATCGTCCTTTCTGGTACTCGACTACTTACTGCAGGGATTCGTTGCTTTTTATCGGTGGAAGTCTGGGGGGGATGCTGTAGGCAGTTGTTGACAGGAGGCGTTTATTATGGTTGCAGGTAAAAAACATTGCGGAGATGGGTGCCTACGTGCATCTGCTGGAGTACAACAATATTGAAGGCATGATTCTGCTTTCTGAGCTCTCACGGCGGCGCATTCGCAGTATTAGCAGTCTCATAAAGGTGGGCCGGCAAGAGCCAGTGATGGTGCTCAGGGTGGACAAGGAAAAGGGTTACATTGATCTCAGCAAGCGACGTGTATCAGAAGAAGATATTGCAGTGTGCGAGGAGCGCTACAACAAGAGCAAGTTGGTGCACTCCATCATGCGACATGTTGCTGAAACCATGGAGGCTGATGTTGAGGTATGATTTTTATGGACTTGTTCTCCGACTCATTCTCAAAATTGATTTGCACTTGCAGACACAGCTTTTGCAAATAACTCCAGACTATTGCATTCATTTACAGGAGGAAAAGCTGAAGAAAAATTATCTCATTGATCTTAATTGGAGCTTTTATGAGTGGTATTGGCAGGATCTTTATGCACATGTGGGATGGCCTCTGTACAAAAAGTATGGGCATGCATTTGAGGTGATATTTTTGTGCTCTGCATGTGTTGTAATCATTGGCAAAGATTCTGCAGGGCTTCTTGTGAGTATAATTGCACTAGTGATTGATGGACAATGAGGTCAAGAATTGGTAAGTCTTAGTGCTTGGTATTTCTGATTGAAATCTTTCACCACAGTTCATGTGTAAGTCCTTGCCTGTCATGCTTCTCATGTTTTTATATCTTTGCCTAATTGCAAACCAGGGTGTCTTTTCTTGGTGAGCAGGGATTCAAATTGATAGTTACCGATCCAGATTCAGTGCTTGGTGGGCTCACCAAGGAAGTGAAAGAAGAAGGTCCAGATGGACAAGAGGTGGGCAATGACAGTAAAATTTCTTGATGTTGTTAGGTTACTAAACCAAGCCTGGTGGTAGTCCTTCTGTTTACACAGGTCTAATTGACAACTGTCCCCTCTCAGTTGTCATGGTGCTTTCATCTGCAAATGTGTGCAGACAGTCAAAGTAGTACCAGCAATGACTGATGAGGTGAAGGATGCCCTCATTAAAAATATCAGAAGACGGATGACTCCTCAGCCCTTGAAAATCCGGGCTGATATTGAACTAAAGTGCTTCCAATATGATGGGGTCTTACACATTAAGGTGCGTTTATCCACTCTTGTGAAACAGGCATCTGCCTCTGGGATATATTGGAGAATGAATCATTGTCTGGTCTCTGTGATCTGGTTAGTAAGTTCCAATCTTGGATCCTTTGCAAGGACAGTTTCTAGAATTAACTAGAGAATGTGTAGCATTTCCTTTGTGAAAATCATCTGTTTCTCTCAGCTTGGATCCCAGTGTTACAAAATCAGCTTGTTCTCTTTAAACACAGTGAGCTATCAAGTACTTAGTGAAAGTGCCATGCTCTCAGTTCAGGAGTACCTTGAGAATGCCACGCCTTGTCTCAAGGGTGGTCCCATCACTTAGTGCAGCAAATTTACCCATCATATCAGCAGGATTTGGGTGTTACGGTCAAATTGGAACAATTAGGAGGAAGAAAAAGGTAACTTGTGTTCTGATGTGAATTGTCCTTCTGTTATAGGATGCAATGAGAAGGGCAGAAGCGGCAGGGACACAGGAGTGCCCAGTCAAAATAAAGCTTGTGGCACCCCCACTATATGTTCTCACAACACAGACACTTGATAAGGTGAGTTACTTTTGCATTTATCAGTGGATAGAGATGAATTGTTCAGGTGGATATTTGACGCATGTTCACGTGGGTTGTTCTGTTTTGAGCTGAGTAAGTTTTCATCGACTTTTAGTTAGCTGTGCCTTATTGACTGCTAGCCAAAATCATGACTAAGTCTTCCAGTTGTTTATGGAAATGCAACAGAAACTCAGTACACAGATTTTTGTATAACTCTTTGCTGGAATCTTTCAGAAAACAATTTATGTACACCCACTGCTGTAAGCTGATGAAGTCAGTGAGGAATAATGGCAGCTATCCACTGCTATTCCTGATGAAGGTGATGGTCTGATACTTTGTGAGTGACCCTCACCAAGTTAGGACTGCACTCATTCTTGTCCTGTTTGTTTTGAGTTGGCTACAACTGACATAACATTTACCTTCAAAGTGTTGTTACAGACTTTGCAATTTGACTGTAGTCATACTTGGACTTTCATAGCATTCCTGGATTTGCTTCATAGTGGAGCATGGGACTCTTAAACCCTATTTAGGGTTTTAGATGTTTAGATGCACGCTGAGATGGTTTCAAATGTAAAGGAGAAGTACCAGTACAGAAGAGATTGTCTGCATAGGTGGTGATACTTGTGAAAAGGAATTTGTTACATTCCATTCATATTCATTTGTGTAATGCTTGTTGGTCTGGGACATGGTGAAGTATACTATGTGTGTCTTATGGACTTATTGGAATGGAGTGTCATGGCAGGAGCTTGGCATATCAATTTTAGAATCAGCCATCAGGGCATGTGTGAAAGAAATTGAGATGCACAAAGGAAAGCTGACAGTGAAGGAGGCTCCTCGGGCGGTACACTTCATTCATTAGTTCCTGCCATTGAATTCTCCATGTTTGTCAACTTGTTTTAGCTGCTGAGAAATTTCCACAAGTTTGACCTGTTGTCCTTGTTTGGGTTGTTGTTAAGGATGAGCTGTTGTTCTTGTTTTGGTTGTTGTTAAGGGTGAGCTTTATTGTTTTGTAACGTGGGTTTGCATTGAATGTATTCAGGTGAGTGAGAGGGACGACCGGCTTCTTGCAGAAACTATGCAAAAACTTGGGGATTCAAACCAGGATGTTGATGGAGACATGGATAGTGAAGAGGAAGAGGACCAGGGCATGGGCGCAGCTGACCTTGAAGAGGCTGGTCTAGTTGGACTGTAGAATTTTGTATTTACATATTTTCCTGGTAGAACATGTTGCCCTAGACTGAGCTACTGAGTGTCCTCATCATGCCAAAGAGTGTAAGTGCCCTGCTAACCTGTCTCTTAAGTGAGGGGAGTTGTCAGGAATTTCTTATAATAGTTTCTTTTTGGAAGCAAATTAGATCACTTCATGATTCATGTCACCTTGGAATTTGACAATGGAGTCATTAGAGACAAGGATGCATGAACATTGTAACTTTATGTTACCAGAAAGTCACTATTGTCAAAAGTATCCTTATCCATCAGCAGAGTCATAGAGGAAGTAAATGATTGTGGTTTGAAGGCTGGTGACAACTGCATGACTAGAACCTTGAAGATGAAGGGTTCTGCAAACATCCTTTGTCCTGATGATAATTGATAGCTTGTGTCAGGTTCTGCATGAACTTCTCAGAACACACATGCACACCAGCTTTACTTGTGTCACTAGCTTCATATTTTTCACTGTATAATGAATGCCAAGAAAAAAGGGCTCGGATATGAGAATTCATCCCACACAACTATGGTACTTGCTTGTGCAGTATTGATAAAACCCTAAGTGCCATATTTCAATTTGCTCCCTTCTGAATAGAAAAGTGCAGGGGAAAGACAAGAAAAGACAAACTACACATTGATGAAGTTTTTGCTCATTTATGCATGGGGGGTGGTCTTGATCCTGTAAGTTCTATAAACGTATGCATCTCATTATTCACTTCAATCCAGGTGTGACCTACCTGTTTCTTCACACCTTCTTCCTTTCTCTGTCATTCAACATTCTCACAAAGACACATGTTGCTAACAGCAACATAGATGTTTGACAGCATCGCATAACAAGCAGCCATTTAAGGCTCCATTAATTCAAGAATTCATTTGAGAATGCGTTCTGGCCCATCTCTGCATTACCATGATTTTTGCAAACACCAAGCAAAGCCCTCCAAGCAGCCGCATGTAGTTTATAGGGTGCACTTCCATGACCATATTCTTTGCCTCTTGTAGATGGCCAGCATGGCCAAGAAGGACAACCATCTATCTAGCTGTAATGTTCCAATTTTGCAGAAATCATTTAGTCTGTGACCATTGAAGCATAACAGCACATGCCTTCATCCACCAAACTTGCATGGCTACAAGCTGACAAAAGATAAGTAAAGATCCATGAATCATAAATCAGGTGCTCATCCACCAAATTTTCAAAAGAGAAGACCGCCAAAAGCTATTTTAGCAATTGGAATATCCAACTTGAAGCCTATTCCACGATCAGTGTTTTGCAAAAAAGGAAAAGGAAGGAGCAGCCCAACGTAATGCCGGCAGCCCATTTTCAGGATAAAGAAAAGTAACTGGGTGATGATCAAAAATCAAATCTCTTGATGAAGAAGCGAGAGAACTAGCCAAACAGGATGAAGAAGGGGGAGATCACCCTCACCAATTCATAATCTCCCTCTCAGTTCTCAGTTCATTTGGTGGCTGGTTCACTCTGGCCATGCTCATGAGTCATGAGGGAGACGCCCATCGTGGGTACAACATTTTATAAGATGGAGATGAAAAATTTCTCAATTTCTGTGTTGAGAAAATTTTGAATTAAAAAAAAAAATTGAAGTGCAAATTCGACAAATTTTGCTATTTTTGGGTCAAATTTCACTCAAATTTTGATACCCAAAAAATGTTTTTAAAAAAAAACAAAAAAAACATTCTACACATTCTCCATAACCATTTTCTCAATGTGCACTGTACATTTTCTCGATTTTTTTCTTTTTTTTAATCACATTTCTTTCATCTTCCTCACTATGGAACCATTTCAAGAGCCAAGTTTCCAGGTTGCAAAAAAAAAATTTAATACCAAAGGTTAGAGCTATGTGTGGGTTTATGTAGGGTTGGGCTGGGAACAAAAGGAACTTGATGGGAACAATGAAAACTTGATGAGAACAAAAAGATTTTGATGGGTTATTGGTGGGAACAAGAGAAATTTGATATGAACTGTTTTAGAACTTAATGAGGACAAAAGGAATTTGATGGGTTATTGGTGGGAACAAGAGAAATTTGATATGAACTGTTTTAGAACTTGATGAGAACAAAAGGATTTTGATGGGATATTGATGGGAACAAGAGGAATTTGATAGGTTATTGATGGGAACAAGAGGAATTTGATAGGTTATTGATGGGAACAAGAGGATTTTGATGATCCTCAACTTCTAAGTACACTTCATAGAATTTAGATGGAATTGATTTGATATTGAATTGGACAAAGAACTTGTCACTGGAATAGCAAGTAATTTATATTCAAATTAATCATTGGAAAGGCAGAAAATGAATGAGAAAATTGCAAGCAATCTCAGAAGTTGACAAAATCCAGAAAAACAGAACAAACACAGGAAGATGAGGAACATCTCTTTCTAGGGGTTGGTGAGTGTGTGACTATCAAGCCATAATAAGAAGCTCAGAGTGATGGGGTCTGCAGAACAAATGTAAACACCCACCATTTGCATCAGAAAGGGTCACTATAGTTTTTGCTTACATTATCAATACAATCAAAGCAAAGTGATTGTTTGCTTAAAACAAGGGAATCTCCAAGGTCAGAAATGAGAGAACAGTCGACATATAATAATATCCTGTTGCTAACTGATTTTTGCAGATAGACACAAACTAGAATAGAGGTCCAAAATTAGCAACAATTATGAACTCCAGGGATATAGATCCTGACAACACTACTGCACCTCTGTATGTAATTCCCTCTATGAGATTTAGAACACATC
>Ga0209208_10009026_pt1 | contig 13172 bp, 12 predicted proteins | sample S1TSphfallax_3_FD_187694 | JGI IMG/M metagenome (GOLD analysis project Ga0209208, IMG submission 187694) | Host-associated microbial communities from peat moss isolated from Minnesota, USA - S1T2_Fd - Sphagnum fallax MG (SPAdes) (version 2) | ecosystem: Host-associated > Plants > Peat moss >...
AAAAAAAAAAAAAAAAAAAAAAAAAAAACAGTGCGAGGAAAGAGAGAGAGAGAGAGGAGGTAGCCGTTGAGCTTTTCGCAGGGGGAATGACGGAATAGGTAGGTAGGTAGCTCCCATGCGAGTCTTCACTTATTTCACCCCTTAAGTGGTCTATTACATCTGCTGGAGAATGAGTTGGTGTGTATTCGACCCAAAAGTGGACAGCGCAGGCTGCAAGCCTTTCTTTCAGTTTGATTTAATTGACCACAAAAATGGTCAGGCAGGCCTTCTTCCAGTTTATTTTATTGAACACAACAGTGGTCGATTAGGCCTTGCCTCAGTTGATTTAATTGACCATAAAAATGGTCAATCCAGGCCCTCTTTTTAAGACTCATTTAATTGACCACAAATTTGAATGATCAGCTGCTCTTTCAGTTTATTTTAATTGAACACAAAAGTGTTTAGTCAGGGCATCCTTCAGTTGATTTAATTGACCATAAAAATGGTCTATCCAGACCTTTCAGTTTTTATTTCTGTAAAACACAAAAGTGGTGAATCAGGTCTTGTATCAATTGATCTAATTGACCACAAAAATGGTTGATGCAGGCTTGCCTTCTCTCAGGTAGAGTTTGTGGGATCAGTTGAGAAGCTTCAAAATTCCATTTTGGAACCTTCTTTCAACTTGTGTATCAAACCTCCAAAGCATTTTTCTATCTATCCAATGCACCCATCTCACCCAACTTTTTCACTGCACATTTCAAAGCATAGTTCTGAATCTAGCTCGATTTATTTCATCCTCTTGAATGGTCGAGTAGTACCTTCATATAGGGCGTGGGTGTTGTGATAGTGAACATTGCACATAAGCGTGAGAATTTGTTCACAACTCAGCGTTGCCCTCTTCATTCCAGCACTGGAAGCGAAGCTAGAGAACATGATCAGAGATACACTTTGGATAAAGCTGATGGAAATAAATACCAATGGTTTCCAAATGAACTAGGAATGGCTACCACATATAGAATATGGTGCCATTTCAGATTCACAAAGCTATAGAGTAGCTAATGAGCTTAGTTCTTCAACAGTTGGGAGCACATGTGGCACAGCTAACATACATCAGAATCTCACAGCTAAGTAGCCAGGTGGGTAAAGCTAAAGCAAGTAATAACAACACCTCAAATCAAGTCTTCGATTCAGTCACTCTGCAGCCTCTTGCTTTCTTCCACTCTGAAGTTCCAGCCACAAAGGAGCCTGATCAGTTCTTTGCCAACTCCCCCTTATCCCATGCCCAACGCCACACTGCTGATCCTCCATGCAAAATTCAAGAGCACTCTTGCAGACCACCAAGCACAAGTACATAGACAAAAGTTAGGGTTTCCTGACAAAGGGTTCATAAGGATGAAAACAGAAGGTCAAGATGCCATTCTCCAATAGGAAATATCAAGGTAACCTTGTCATTTCAGAAACATCTTCTTCTGCAGGTCCAAAGAAATGGATTGTATAACTTTTCCTTGAAAACAAATGTGATCAAGCAAGAGGATGCATCAGGTTGCCTAATGAAGACATACAAGCACACCAGCTGGAGGCCATAGAATGGCAATGTGAAAAAATATTCAAGGAAATACTTGCTCTGTCAGTAATATTGTTTATTATACAGTGTAGGCAGAGTACAAACCACACATCTATTGGGATTTCTATTTGCAATCCTATAGTTTGCATGTGCAGCCCCATGCATCCCCACCAACCAATGTCCTGCTCACTGACTGCATGATGCATAAAAGTATGGATTCCAAATATATTAAAAACAACAAAAACCAATATCACTATTATCTTCCGCAGGAGGTCAGTTCCAGGTATTTCTGAAATCTCCTCCTAACCTAAAGACCTATCATCCATCACCATGCAATAGGCACGGCTAATCCATACATGTTTCAAGCAAACCCTGGGGACTTTCTTTTCCTCTAATCTAAACCAAGAGGCCCTACACACATATGGGTCAAGCTAGTGATGAGATCTGTGGTGTCTAGAATTGCCACCAATAGGTCAGAGCTATCTTCAAAACCTGCAAACATTGTACACATAAAAACACAAGGTCTTTGCCAATGGTGAGGAAGGCACAAACCCAACCAGAACTATGCAAGTCCATGTGTGTCTTCTTTTCTGGAAACGTTTTTCAAAGACTGAAATTACTCAGCCCAACCTTTTTCAGCCTGTATACATACTGTGGCTCATCCTCATCCTCTTCATCACTGAGGTCATCCCCCAAGTTCCCCCACCGGGAATAGTCAACAGTTGAGTGCTCCTTAGGCTTTGCAATGGCCTCCCATCCTACCTTAGCTGGTACCACCTCTGGTTCTTTCACATTTGGCAATGTTGTAGGCAACTTTGATGGGATTTTTTGAGTGGTTGGTGAATCTGGAGGAGACTCACTTTCTCCCTCCGGTATGGGTGCCAATGCCTGCACCAACCCAATAACTGCACTCTTCAGTATCATTCATGAAGAGAATCAAAAGACTGATCCAGCATAATTGATCTAAACAGCCATTTTCCAGAAAGACCTTCTTTTCCCAATGTGGGCATATGCTCAAGATGTAAATGATGTGTAAGCATACCAGCTGTGTGCGTAGGCGCGCCTGTAGGCTACGATAGATTTCAGATGAAGGGTTGAGGTCAAGGAGGCGATTCACATCAAAGAGTGCCGAGTGATAGTCCTTCATTGCTACCAGAGTTTGCGCCCGTAACATGAGTGCCCCGGTATGCTTTGCATCCAGCTCCAAAACAGCACTACACTCATCTGCTGCCTGTGCCACTCCTCTCCACACAGACATAAAAACACCCATCATCATCAGAAAAAAAACACTCAACCATTCTCAAAACCCTAATGCTGCTGTGTGGATGCTGCACTTGATTTTATAGTCCTCTCTCTGTCTCTCCATACATGATGACACATTCTTTTCAACAGCATAAAACTCCATTTTATTGCCAATCACAAAACCAAAACCAGCTCCCAAAAAACCCTAAAAAAACAAATCTTCCAGGGACATGAAATGCAACAATCATACAACACCCACTTGAATTTTATTTTTTAGGGTTTCAAAAGAGGGACAACAATAATTCTCACCTGCTTGTAGTTCTGAAGCTTGAGATGGCAAGCCGCGCGGTTACTATGAAGAGCAACGCGGTGATTGACCTGAGTGGTGGCATTGAGAGCATCCGTGTACAACTCCAAAGCCTCAGTGTACTTCCCTTCCCTATACTTCTGATGCGCTTTCTCCGTCCTTGTCAAAGCACTCATCCTGCCGAGCGTCCCTTACCCAACAACACTCTTCTTCCCACTCTGCTCCCCCACCCCCACCCCACGCCCCGTCTCTCTGCCTCTCACACCTGCTACTCTTCTGCTGCGACGACGACGACCACAACAACAACAATTGCTTTTCTGATGCAAATTGATGCAAGTAGAAAAATCCGTCTACTTGCATCAATTTGCACCTGGTCTCGAGAATTGGGTGTGTTTAGAAGACGAAAACAAGCACACGCTTTTGCTTGCAGTTATTTGTTTCATCGCGCACAAAGTTTTGCGAGCGATATCAGCAGCAGCAGACCTAACGCGTGCGAGCGAGCGAGCGAGCGAGCGAGGCCCTTGATAAGGCCAAGGTACCTTGATGAGGCCCTTGATAAGGCCAAGGTACTTTGACAAGGCCCTTGATAAGGCAAAGGCACGTACTGTAAGAGAAGTGCATAAGGTGCCACTATCTTCAGGAAATTGTGGCAATCTCCAAACTTTGGGCCCTAATAAGAGTTATCCCTAAAAGTCACCTTGTCTTTGGGTCTCTCATTGGGCCTCTCTTTGCCTTCCCAAGATGAGTTTTGAGGTATCCCTAAAACATTAGGAGAAAACTTCTAGTGTATATGGAGGGAACTTTATATTCATGAATTTCCCTCCTAGAAAATTGAGAGGCATATTATGCCTACTCCTCAAGGATGAGAAGGAAATTATGCTTACTTGTAGGTGTAAGAACCTTCCCACTATTGAAGAGTAGGCATAAGAACCCTCCCATTATGCTTACTTGTAGGTGTAAGATCCCTCCCATTCATATCCCTAGTCATCTACATAGGTTTGGTGCATAATAAATTGATTCAGCTATTGCCTTCTCCTATGCCCTTTATTTTGAGAATGGCCCCACCCTAAACTTAAAGTCACCCCATATGGGGGAGCAAATGTTCAAAACTCACCATTAACTACCATTTTTATTTATGGGTGACCAATTTCCAAAACTCAACACAACCTAACTTTGGAACCTTTTTGGTTGTTGTATATAAAAGTTAAAAGTTTGGTTTAAAGTTAAAGAGAAGGAATTACATTCATTCATTGCTTCTTCTTTTTTTTCTTTTTTTCTTTTTTTGCATCTTTTTTTTCACCTTAGTGATTTCTTTATTGCTTGTTGGCTTCTCACATCTTTTTGTCAACTTCATCATTGTTTTGCTTTTAAAACATATTCACACCTTATTATTTAAGGCCATTTATTTTGTTGTGTAAGTTTTTGTACATTAGGTTGTTATCACAAAAATTTACAAAAGATGGGATGAGATTGTTAAAGGGATGAGGGTATGGAGTTTGGATGCAATTGAAAAAACATCAGAAAAATTCAATTTCATAAAAATTTAATCAAAAATTATGTTTTGCCAGTGAAAAACTTGATTGTTGTGAAAAATTCGTTTTATAAGATATACAAACACAATTTCAATCTTCTCTCATGTTTTTAATATAATTTTTTTGCACATTCAAGCAAATTGTGTTTTATTTGTTCTGTCATGTTTGTTTTCATGTGTTTGTTCAAGGCTATTGTCATGGTCATGTTCATATGTTTGCTTAAGGTCATCTTTGTTATCATGTTCATTTTCTTGTGTTTGTTCCAGGTTAAGGTTATCATCATCACAACAAATTTATAAGTTTCATGGGTTCATTTCAAATCTATGTGAAATTTTTTGTTTCATATATTTGTATTGTTTAAACAAAAATGTTGTGCATTATGTAAACACAAAAATCATGTGCACGACTTTCATGCGTAAACAACATGACTATATATACAACATTTGTGTTTAAACAATACAAATAGGCATATGACATTCGTGTATAAATAATGTGCACAATATCGATGCTCAAACAATACAAGTAAATGAATGATATTCATATGTGTTCCATATGAACAAGCTAAAAATAAATTTCACACAACTATTTTTGTCAAATCATGGCCCATGAAATTTGTAATGATGTTCATTTCACAAACAACGGTTTCATAAAAATCATTTAAATTTTTTTCTTAGAAATGTTGTTCTAAACTTAGTAGCAAAGCATGACCATCATGAATGTTTGTCACAATGTCATACACTAATGCTTCTTATTGTCTTTTTTAACTCAAGTTTCATTTCACACCAATTAGAAGAATAGATCTTGAAATATTATACCCACAACTATCATTCAATATTTTTTATCAATATCTATATCGCAAAAGAGGTTCAATTGCCCCATTTTCAAAATTCTAAAATTTTGAATATCAAATACTAAATATAAAAGGTGCACATACATTTTACACCATACACTAATAAAGCAATGGGAAGGTTAATCCCTATTTCACATGAAGTCAAAAGTTCAATTCCATGATTTTTAAGTTAGTAACATCATTCCTTAAAAAAAAATTGACTTTTATTTTGAGAAATTATTTAACACTAAACCTCAATGGGATGTATGCGTGATGTCTAAAAAAGGTAAAAAAGTTTTAGAGTTGATGAACTTTCTGTTATAGAACCAAAAAAAAGGAAAAAGGAAAAAGAATGGGAAATTAATTGTATGTCAAGATGTTTGGGCTTTTTCACTTTAGTTGGTTAGAACTTGGGCAAATATCAAATGGATGGTTGTAAATGGTGCAGTACAATTTGTGTGCACCAAGATAAAAAGTAAGGAAAAACTTCTTCTTTTGAAATTTAATTCATCAATCAAACATTTAAATTTTATGATGAACATGAAAAATGCAACATTTGGACATGCTTTATGTGTGATTATCACCTAATTAACCTTGATTTTACCAATGTGAAAAACACAAAAAGGACACTATTTTTATAATTGAAAATTATGAAAATAAAAAATAAGGTCCCGTGTATTGGTTGTTGGATTAAAATAAAAATTTAATTGATTCTATAACAAGATTAATTTTATTTCCAAAATCTAAATTTAATAATATAGGGTATGCATTAATAATAATTTTTTAAAAATATAAATAATATAATATATGTATTAAAAAAACTAGAGGTATGTTGATGCTTATTAGGTTTAATTATGAGGATGGAAAAAGTGTAATTTGTATTGAAATTTCAAAAATAAAAGAAGAGATGTCATTAATTGTAATATTTCTCTAATTGGGACAAAGAATTGTTAAAGGTTTAGATGCAACAACTTGGTGGTCCATTTACTTGGGTTGGAATGTATGTTTTGTTCACTTTGATCTAGAACCTAGATTTTTTTTTTTTTCATTTACATTTTTTTCCCCATGGAAACAAACCATATGTCCATTATTTGTGATGCCAAAAATGGTTTTGATTATTTGAAAAATGACATGGTATTCAAATTTGTTGGTCTGTTTTTAAAATTCATTTTTTTCATGCATGATGCAATTTATTTAATCACACATAATCATTTTCCTTTACCACACCTCATGCCTTCAATTAAAACTGAAAATTCAAACAAATATATGGTGACAAAATTCAATGCAATTGTAAAATTTTAAACTTCAGAAGATCCTTGGATATAAATTAAAAACATTATAAATTAGTAACAAAATCACCATTTCCACTTAAATGTGAGCATCACAAAGTTATAGTTGTATTTCAAAATCGGCCTTTAAAAGTAGCCACTTCCATTTACCTGTGAACTTTTAATAATTGCCACAACTTTAGCATTAGGTTTGTGACCAAAGCAAGGGCTTACAAGGTTATGGGCTAAGAGGAAGCTTGGGAGTCACACCGCATGTTCCTGAGAGTGCAAAAAAATGTGAGCAAATGAACCCTCACACTCCTTAATGAGCTTCCACTTTGGGAATTTGAGTCTTGATGGATTTCCAAATTTTTAAACAATGATTGCAAAGGTCAAGAGTCAATGGATTGAAGAGTTCCTTATATGATTAGAAAGCTCTTTGAACCCAGATGTAGAAAATGGGCTTGCATGACCCATTTGGAAACTTCAAACACAAGTTATAGCTAAAAGAAAAGATGAGAGTCAAATTGGCAATTGGACCCCCGACCACTAAAAGTCAAGAATCGCCCCAATTTCCTCACGTTCAGGTGACGTGTAACATATTGTTGAAAATATTTCAACAAGGGCTACAACTTTGTTTGAGATCTCATCTTAATCAAAGGTCTGCACGCAAAGTTATGGACCCCCAAAGTCGCGAAAATCCTAGTTGTGAGAATTTTGGGACACCCATTTGGGAGTCTCAGGACAAAATGACATTTGGGTGCTGGTCCTGTGGCCAGGCACATAGTATACTATAAGGGGGAAGGTGGAGGCTTCTCTCAAGTCCAGGCCGTGGTGAGTCTTATGAGTCCAAGTTTGCCCATGGTTTGTCCTAACACCAAAAATGCTCCAACTATGCACTAACCAACTTGTTTGGTTTTGTGTAGGTCTGTGTGAATGAATGATTGCTTGTCATTTTTCCTAGTCCCATCCTAAAGCTCCAACACGGCCCTCTACCCCCAAAGTGCTGCAAGCCAAGGAGCATGCCCCAACTCCTTACTTTTCCATTATTTTTATTTCAAATTCACATTTGAATCTATCAAGGAGCTTGGGAGCACGTCAAGAATCATCACTTGCACTTACAATTAAACGTAAGAAGTTGAAAAAAATAAAAAACATAATTTTCCATTCATATTTATTATTTACATATGTGTCAAAAAAAAATTGCAAAATCACAAAAAATATTTGTCATTTAGATAACCAATTCATCAATGAAGTTTTTTATTAAAAAACATTGAACATACCATCCATTTACCTAAACATTGGAAATACTAGTGAAATTATCACCAAACAAATTAAAACAAATTTTCAATTACAATGTCAAAATAATGATGAATAATTTTTCCATGTCTATTATTCAAAATTACAAATTCATTATTCACATCCACAAGAACTTAGGGTTAATAAGATTTTTAAAAAATATTTTATTTTAAAGTATAAATCCAAAATCTTGTTTCCTACATTTTTCTTGGTCATGGACATGAAAGTTTTATTTCTAATAAATGATTTGTCACGACCTTAGCCTTGGGCTTGCGACCAAGGCTAAGGCTTGCAAAGGTGCGGGCCAAGAATGAAGCTCGAAAGTCATATTTCATGCTCCTAGGAGTGTGGGAGAGTGTGAAGGAATGAACCCCCACATTCCCAAGTGAGCTCCCACTTGGGGAATTGGAGTCTTGATGGATTCCCAAACTTTCAGAGAGTGATTGTAGGGGTCAAAACTCATTGGATCGAAAGTTCTTTATATTATTGGAAAGTTTTTGGAACATAGTTGTTTAAAATGGGCTTGCATGACCCATTTGGACACTCAAAACACAAGTTATGGCCAAAAGAAAGGTCGGGAGTCAAATTAGCAGTTTGACTCCCGACCACTAAAGGTTGGGAATCGAGCCGATTTTCTTACGTGCAGGTGGTGTGTTACATATCGTTGGAAAGCTCTTAACAAGGGTTATAACTTTGCTTTAAGCTTCATTTCAATTAAAGGTTTACATAATTATGAACGTCCAAAGTGACGAAAGTCCCAATTTTGAAAATTTCAAGATTCCCACTTTGGAATCTCGAGACAAAATGACATTTGGTGCTAGCCCCATGGCCATGCACAAATAATACTATTAGGGTTGTGTTGAGTCTTGTGAATCTATGTTTGCCCATGGTTTGTCCATGCACCAATGTGTTCCTATTACGCAATAACCAACTTGTTGTTTGGTTTGCGAAGGGCCATGTAAGTAATTGATTTGCTTGTCAATCTTCCTAGTCCCCATCCTAAAGCTCCAACATGCCCTTCTACCTTTGAAGTGTTGTGAGCCAGGGAATGCACCCAACTCCTTTTCTTTCCACTATCTTCACCTTTGGATTCGTAATTGAATCCATCAAGGAGCTCAAGGTGCGTCATGATTTTTTTCATGTTCCAAGATCAATGGTCAAACATTAAAATTATCAAACCCCATGTAATGACACCATGTGCCATTTCATTGTTATATATAATCTACAACATGGAAATATTATTTTTAAAATAATAATAATAATAATAATAATAATAATTTATACATATATAATATGATTCAATAAACTATAGTTATCATGGTTACATGTTCAATAACCATTGAGACATCAATAAAGCCCATGAATGATAAATTGATATCAAATTCATGATTTGTTGTTTAAATTTGTATTCAATAAGTTCGAGATATGTTTTCTAGGTCACTATATATCTTGTTTTTCATTAACTTTGAAAATATATCTTAGCTACAAAAATGAAAATTGATTTTGCATTAGTGGTTGAATTTGTGCATTTATTAATTTATTTCCTTATTCTATTTTATGATGCCCTCATTAAGTTCCCCTTTCAATGATAATAAAAGCTAGAAAAGGTGTTGAAACCCAATTTTTATTACTTAGTGCATGGCTATTTTGTTATATTCAAATGCACTTTCATAGATTGCACTAATATGCTTCGCAAAAATTTTGCGTATCCTCCTTTCTTTTCCCTTCATTGACCCACAAGGACGATAGGTATGTGTCATTACAACTTGGCTTGCAAGTGGTGCATAAATAAAACTTTTATGCAAAAGTTGGGTTCAACAATAGAATGTTTAGCTCCTTGTTGAACAAGCAATTCAAATTTACAACAAACTTTTGTGAAGGCCCACCTTCATTAAAAGAATTGTTTTAATAATTTGCAAGGAAAAAAACAAACTCCCAAACAATCAACTTTTACAACTATGAACATGAATAATAAGTTTTGTCCAAAGTTGAATGTATTGTTAACCTAAAATTGTGTTCTTGTACTAAACATCCAATCACAAGCACATAAAAGAAATTGTATGATTGCATAAGAATTTGGTTTTCAAAATGTGAAACATGAAATAAAAATAGTTTATTAGGGCTAAATATGCATTCTCTAAATATGTATTGTGCAATGTTAAATTGATATTCAACAATTCTATTGAAATTAACAAAAGTCACACCAATAATAAAATTATAAAATCTTTGGTGTTAGAAATGAACATCACTCACATTTATGAGAAACCAAGCCCATACATATAAGAATGAAAGCAAAAAATGATGTCAACAATGTCTCATGTTTTACAAGTGTGCTTTATAACCTCAAAACATGAAAGATGAAATTTGAAAAGCACTCCTTGAAAATAAGCTTTATTCAAACTAAAATGAATTCCAACAACAAATGGTTATAAAAATTACCTTACATTTGAAACATCAAAAATAATTCCTTCGTCATCTTTTTCTTGAGTTGGGAGAAAGGGCATGTGATATTGACAAATGATGAGCTATGCAATGTTACTTGTTTTGTCTCAACATGAGGCATATAGCTTGATGTGTATGGTGATTCAAGAATCATGAACCCAATATGACCTCTTGTTGACCACATATACCGTTGAATAAAAAATTACATTCTTTTTCACAATTCTTCACAAAGATTTTGGTCCCACAAACATGATGAAATTGCAAGAGACCCAACCAATACGATCTATGAAACAAATATAATTATTATTCTTTTACTTGACACATTGATTTCAACAATAATCCTATATTTTGTGTTCAAATGTTATGGTCTTCCAAACAATTTCTTTGCCAATACTTTGGTCCCATGAATATGATAAGATACAAGAAAGTTATATAATAACCCATTAAAAAAATTTAATTACAATTGTCTTTCTTGACCAATCAAAACTATTTCTATTCTATTCATCGACAAATGTATATTATAGAATTACCAGTTACATTGTCTCATTTTGACACTATGTTAACCATTTTCTTAGGTGGGATACACTCCAACACTATTTTAACCATTTTTTAAGGTGAGATAAGCAACTACATATTACTTTCACTTTTAGTATAACCAATTGACTTTGACAAAGCATTGATAATGAAAGATTTGCATGCTTAATGAATCCATGATGAGAGCAACTAATCATAGTTTGAAACAAGCTCAAATTGAACTCAATCCCATCAAACATAACAACAGTTTGCCTCATGAAACTCGTCACATTCTTAGGTGGAACAAGCGCTATGGATTGGGCCATTCCATAATATGTAAAAATATTTATCCTATTACACACATGATGAAATTGGAAAAATACTAAACTAATAGTAGCACTATAATTAAGTAAATTTTAGCCACGATGTTTTCAATTCAACTCTTCCACATTGTTGATGTTGTTTTCATCATTCTCTCCAACCAAAATGATTTCCTAATCATGAGGCACATTTGACATTGGGGGAACACCACTTCCACATCACCAACAAAGGGTGTGTCACACTATGGCCTTGCCATTTACATTTTAAAATATCTTAAGGCAAAAGAAGAAGAATTACAAAAACTCAAATATTCCACCATACAAAAAATATAATCTTCAAAAAAATCCTCTAAAAGCGACCAAAATCCTTCAAGATATCATAACTATATAACTAATCTCAAGTTTCAACACAAGCCAAAATATCATCTTTCAAAAATCCTCGTGTAAGAATAGACCTATTATCTAGGGGCTAAAAATCCTTTAAGCTACTATACTCTATGATCAATCTAAACACAATATCCTTGTCTTGGTATGCAAGGCCATGAAAGAAGATCAACAAACAACAACACCTTTCAACAACAATAACAAGCAAACAAACACAAAAATACACCTCTCTCCCAATGGGTGCGTGCAATGTTGAAGATTGTTAAAAAAAGAAAAAAACTGTCAAAAAAAAACACTCACTTCTAATAAGTTCCCTAATGTAATTGTCACCCCAAAGAGATTCCGCCCTTCACCCTGAGTTTCTCAGGGTCTCATCTACTCTTTCAAATGCATATAGTCACTTCACCCTGCGTTTCTTAGGGTCACCTACTCTTTCAAATTCATGTAACCACTTCACCCTCAGTTTCTTAGGTTCTCATCTACTCTTTCACATGCATATAACCCCTAAAGTTTCTTAGGGTCAACTACTCTTTCAAATGCATAGAAATACTACGTCACCCTGAGTTTCTTAGGGCCATCTACTCTTTCAAATACATAGAACCAGCTCACATAAGAAACATTGGGAAGTCTCTAGTGAAAGAGTCTACAAAAGTTCCTAATAATGTCTAGGGTAAGGACTGAGAACGGGACCATTGTAAGAATGAGGGCCCCACACAATGCAAGAGTCCTAAGAATGAGGACCTTGCACAAGACAAGAGTCCTAAGAAGGAGGGCCCTGCACAATACAAGAGTCCTAAGGAGGAGGGCCCCGCACAATACAAGAGTCCTAAGAAGGAGGGCCCTGCACAATACAAGGGTTCTAAGAACGAGGGTCCGGCACAATACAAGAGTCCTAAGAATGATGGCTTGGCACAATATAAGAGTCCTAAGAATGAGGGACCCACATAATACAAGAGTCAAGCCGGTACCCAATTTCCGCAAGAACAGTCCCATTCTCGATCCTTACCCCATCTAAAAGAGCTAGTAGAGTTTTTTTGTTCAATAAATGGACAATTGTGATTCATATGAGAGGAGCGGATGAGCGTTAGGCGCACGGTTCTTCATCACGGTGACGAACCTTATGCATATGGTGCCATGTTCTAGTCGGGTAGAAATTTTTTTTACTTAGGGTGAGGCGCCCTCTACAAGCGCCGGCCGTCCACAATGCACCCACCCTCCGCATACACTTAGAAAAAAAATTTCTACAAGTTCTTTTCACCAGGCCGAATCTCTCACCGGACCGGATGCCCATGATGGCATACGATGGCCATTGGTCAGATCCAGCTTGCACCCACCTGCGGGTTCTCGGGTCCGGTCTTCCCTATGGCCATTACCTACCCCACATACATACATACATATGACCGGAAAGAGATGGATTGTCCGGATGGCCATTTCTCAAATACGTAAGGAGGAAAAAGAGGGGTCTTCCTCTTCGACATGAACCCAAATTTGTC
>Ga0209208_10009027_pt1 | contig 13167 bp, 11 predicted proteins | sample S1TSphfallax_3_FD_187694 | JGI IMG/M metagenome (GOLD analysis project Ga0209208, IMG submission 187694) | Host-associated microbial communities from peat moss isolated from Minnesota, USA - S1T2_Fd - Sphagnum fallax MG (SPAdes) (version 2) | ecosystem: Host-associated > Plants > Peat moss >...
TTATAAAAAGGGGGTCCCCATCACCTATACGGGACGCACTTTTTTATAAAGTGCGACTATTAAAAATATACATTTATTATTCCTTTAGACCTTTTACTGATTATTTACCTTGTCGCTTTAAGGGGTCTCTATTATTTTTTATAAAAAGGGGGTCGCGATCGGGACACAGTTTTTATAAAGTGCATCTATCGAAAATGCGGCATATTGAATCCTTTAGACATCTTTAGTAATATTGTGCACGTATCGAAAATATGTCACAATGAATCCTTTAGACCTCTTTAGTAATATTGTGCACGTATCGAAAATATGGCATAATAAATCCTTTAGACCTCTTTAGTAATTATTTACTAAAGAGGTCTAAAGTAATAATAAATGTATATTTTTAATGGACGCACTTTATAAAAAAGTGCGTCCCGTATAGGTGATGGGGACCCCCTTTTTATAAAAATAATAGAGACCCCTTAAAGCAACATAGTAAATAATAGCTGTATAAATATTATTCCTTTAGGCCTGTTACTAGACAGAACACATGGAGTGTCCACTACTTTTAAAAAATAACGGCCGCTTATTCGGCATCATTGAAATCCTGCGACTTCAATGACTTCTTCTGTTGTTACTTCCTTTGATGGTACCCTGAATTCTTATTTAGACTTGTTTTGCGAGAGAGATCCCTCTTTCAGCGATAAGGCCTCTTTATTATATGCCTCTTATCTGAAAGCGTGCGAAGAATTCGGCATCACCAAGAGGACGATAAACACACAGGTTGGGTTCACTAGATCCCTTCCTTTCAGCAATAAGCATTCGCATGGTATAACCACAGTATTCGGGGTGAGAAGGAAGCAACGTAACGAGCAAACGATCACACAGGCAACAGTACATTTCCCGGAACCTATGGCGAGACAGCCATCTTTTCCCGAAAAGATACAGTCCCAATGGGAGTCCGCGCAAGATATGAGTTTATCACAGGCAGTGATATCTCACTCGTACGAAGAGAGACTTGCTAGCGTCAAGAGTCTTGTAGGAAATGCTCCCAGGTGGTGCCTGTGTATCAAAGCTAATTGTGGCTTCGGAAAGACAGAAAGGCTGGTTGAGTTCATAAAGGAAAATGGTATAAGAAGGGTACTCTTCGTTACTTTCCGAAGAACGCTGGTCGATAAGCAAGTAAGAGAACTATCAGCCAATGGGTTCGTTTCTTATTTGGACTACAGCACTATTCGCAGCATAGACGATGTCGAACGCTTAATATGTCAGGTGGATTCTCTTGCCAAGGTACGTGGTGAATACGATTTGTTGGTTTTAGATGAGATCAAGTCTACATGCCATCAGCTGGTAACGTTCGCCAAAAATAAACTAAACTGCGCTATGGCTCTATCCGAGAGAATTAGAGAGACTCCCAAGGTATATGTAGCGGATGCTCTTTTGGGTGATGGTGAGATATCGTATCTCGCACACTGCGGCCGCAAAGACGTTTTTGTTCACTGGAATCATACACAGAGACATTCCGATAAGATGGTAATGATGGTACAAAATAAAACTCTTCTCGCTCACCTGATAGGCCATAAGGTATTAGTCGAACATAAGAAGGTATGTGTGGCCACTGGGTCGAAGAAATACGCTGATCTCTTCACATCCTATCTTATCGGTCAAAATCCACAACTACAATCTCGAGTAAAAAGCTACACGGCTAAGACTCATGATGGAAGCGATCCGGTGGGAGAGTGGAAAAAATACGACGTGGTAATCTATTCTCCGTGCGTGGCAGCTGGCAACAGCTTTACGGAACAACACTTCGACATTATCGTTGGTTACTTCCCGGCAGTTTCGTGTGGACCATCGATGGCTCTTCAGATGCTATTTCGATCGAGAAACGCTAATGACAATACTATTTATCTATGCGTGGAGACGGCTGGAGCCCACCAGATATTTGAAAGTAACTGTCTGGACGAGACCAAGCAATACTTAACAGTTAAGGACATATTGCTTCATACGGATCCAGATCTAGTGATAGGGGCTGCGGTGAGTCTGAAGATGAGTTATGTGGACAAACAGCTAGACGTGACTGATCCTTACTTTCACATGTACGCCAGTGTTCTGCACGATGTCAACGAAGGAAAAACTAAGTACATCTCTGTGCTGATGGGATACCTCAAGATGATGGGAGTGAGATACGGAGGCTGCTTCGATGTGGCTTCTTTGTCGGAAACAGCCAAGGAAGAAGTAAAGATGATAGGTAAGGAATTTAAGGCTGCCGAAGCTGCGATAGAGAGAAAAGAATGTGTAGATATCGCCTCTGCTCCGCCTATTAGTTACGAGACAGCACAGTCTTTGGGTAAAAAGGAGCATCTTAGCCCTGACGAATATTACGCACTCACGAAGTACAGGATAGCGGAGCAATTTAGAATTTCAGAGATATCACCGGAGTTCGTGGCTGAAGTGAAAGATGACCGCCGTTCACATAGAAGACTCGTCGCTTTTGAAAGGTGTTACGGATTCCACGGTATGGAAGACTTCACTAATAGAATGAGAGACGCTCTTTGTGTCATTGCTGGCAATGGTCCTTCCCCTATCTACGATTATGAGAGTAATGGTGCTAGGATCATAGAATCCAACAGGTTGAGCGAAGCTCATCAGTGCTTACACGCTACCAATTTAGCATTCTCAGTGGGAGTTGTTGTCTTGGAAGATCAGAGCATTGTTCGTAATCCCCCGTTAGACAAGCTTAGAGAGTATGTTAACAAATACGGAGCTACAATGGAGTACATATTCGGTTGTCGGGTTCCAACGACAGACTGTGACGCGGGGAAGTTGGTAAAATGGGCGAGTGAGCGGTTAAAGTCTACCTTCGCTATAACTCTCAAGAAGAAAGGGGCCGACATAGAGATAAGTAGGAAATGGATTCCAATGAGGCTCTCTTGGGACCTAAATCGTCGAGTGTTCCTTCCGAGTAAATTTTCCCACCAGCCGATAGACGCCTCTTATTTCGCGGAGAAAATTCAGGGCTCATACGAGCCTGACCCGACACCTAGCGTTGCCGGAGGTGAGAAAGAAGCCAAAATAGTTCCCACATTTGAAGGCATCGTTCCCACTTCAAGAAGGGTCAAAGTGGTACCTGTCCCAGCTTCACCAGCGCTGAAGCTAAATGTGATAAAAATATCAGCCGAGGGGAAACAGTTCCGTTGAACTAACGACATCGTCGCAGACGATGCCAAACATCCCTCTCAGGTGATAGTAGATAAGTTCCCGGACGAGAACTTATTATACAGGAACGAATACAAGTAACCGTTCGGGAGAAGTTATAAACTCCCCCTCCCAAATTGAACTGGCTGCTTGCAAGCAGCCACTGAGCATTTAGCCGCAAGAGTCATACGTTCACAAGTGGTATTATACCACTTCTTTAGACTATTTATTATTTTTATCAACGACGTATTAGATATTTATGGTCCTGGGTCTACCCGTTGGAGCAACAGTCGACCAGGGCTGGTATTATTTAGTGTACACGGCTTTAGGCCTTTTACTGATATTGGACAGTGTCCAATATCGTCCAAACAGCTTAATTTCTCAGAGAAGTGTACTGGCGCCTCATCTGCTGGCGACTAGTCCGTCCAAATCCGAGTTGCTCAGCGATAGGAGCATACGGAGCGGTTTGTGGGAATGATGCAAGTCCTTTGCTAACAAGCCTGTTGTCCTTGGCGAAGTTATAAACAGTACCGAGAGCTCTCTTCAGTGTATCGAAGAAACTACCTCCGTAGATATCTGCTTCTCCGAAAGAGGCGGGTCTAGCCGGAAGACGGTTTGAAGCAACGACGTCCTCTTGAGTGACGAATCCTTGCGAGAGTGTGGTGTTGGCATTGCTATCGGTTACCATGATATTCTCCATCGCCCACACGACGTATAGAACTGGAGTAGCCACTGTAGATTGTGATATGTTGGTGCACTGAACCTGGATCTGCAACTGGTAATTTCCAAGAACTCCTGGAGCTTCATCGTCTTGCAATCCGAATAGAAGAGCGGGATCGAGTATCAAACACGAGCCCCAATAATTCTGAGACTCTGTGTAGCTCTTAATGCACCCCTCACTAGCCATACATGCGTTGTAGAGATCTCCAGGCCCCATATTAGCCATCAGTGACGACTTGTTGTTGAAGAGAACAGACACCTGCTGAATGGAGAAGTTGTAGTCGCTCTGGCCGAATCCAGTTGGAGTGTCAAGTGAACCAGTGCTGGGAGCTACATACACCCATATCTTACGTGGGATTTGTGACATTGTCCAGCTTTGCGACTGGATTGTTAACTGTTGACCCGAAGCCATTGAAGGGACGACTGTCTGGTTGGCAATTATATTATTAAAACTCTTCAATACGGTCGGTGGGAGAGATTGCGCCTGTGCAGCCGTCAACCACGTCATCACAAGTGAAGCAGTATTGAAGGAGACGTTGACGCTGGCTACGTTGGGGCAGTTAACTAGATCACATGAGAACATACGACTGAGATTGCTAGCGAGTGTGAGGTTAATAATCATCTGATTAACATAAGCGAGCCCCTCTCTCTTCTTATTGGGATCGTAATCGAGAAGAGGATTCATTATAGGCTCGCGTAGGAGGTAAGTAAACTGCCACTGACTGGGCGTGTTGGCTATCGTGACGAAGTTACTAACAAAGCTTCCGCGAGACTCGGAATAGTGTTCGCCACCGGTGAAATACCAGTTGAGAGGACTCTTCAAGCTGCCAGCCGAGTCAGCATATTGCGGCGAAGTATCCGGCTGTATAGGAACCAACGATTGGATGAGTGCCTGTCCTTCTTTACCATCGTATGGTTGGAAAGCTGCGAGCTGATGGACAAACTGTGAAGGATTGCTGGTTACACTGACGTTGTTGATTTGGACGGTTGCCGTGTTTATGCAAGAGTTCAAAGGATACTGCCTCGGTGCGAAGAAGTTCTGGACGTACTGTTGCATGGCCACGGGTCCTATAGGGTTAGCTGCGTTAACAGTAACCGTCAAAGGGATTTCTACGTAGACATACGGGTCGATAATAGTCGACAAGTTGTTGAGAGTCGGCACGAACGATATCTGTGATGCACTCACACTCGTCGCGCTGGATCTCGTAACCGTGGTATTGGCGGCTCCCTTGCGGATTTCTACCATCTTATTACTGCCAATGGTGAGGCGCGGATCAACACTTAGAGAATCTGGTAGTGTTATAGGACGAGACATGTTTCTTGTGAAGCAGAAAAATTAGTTCAGCGATATGCGTACAGTGACGCACATCGCATAATTACCCTAGTTAACTAGACCTTTGCGTAGGAAGAGAACCTTGACATCTATCGACCCTCCTGGTGAAAGATATAGAGGATAGATATAGCCCATGTTATCGCTCACTAAGATGCTCAAGTCGAAAGTTGTCAGCGGTGACGATCCCTGCATGGAAGTTAATCGGTAGAAGCTGGGGATGTAAACGTAAGGCTCTCCTCTACTTTGGAACGGGGCATCGCGCCCGATAATAAAATCTGTGATGATCGACTGTGTTTGGTTGTTGCTGCTACCGACGGGTGGTAGATAACTAGTAGTCGATTTGTATTCCGGTATAATCGGTATATTGTTAGTCGTTATTATCAAGCGGTTGACGTCCATAATAGACGAAGGCCACGCCGCGTCCTGTGTGAGAACCATGTAGTAGTCTCCGGTCCCACCTACTGTACCAGTCCCGCTGAATATACTAGTCGCCGGTATTTGGTTATCTCCGTACCACTCTCGCACCAGTGTAATGTCGTGATTGTTATACAGTAGTGGTGCGTTTTGTATCACGTCGAACGACTGGAACTTCTGGAATAAGAAGTAACTCATGTGAACGCCAATACCGGCACCAGTCACTCCTACCGTGCCTGTTCCATAATAAGCTGGTACATTGACAGAATATAGAGCGGTGGCCGGGTCGAATGTCATCATTACTTGTCCGTATGGACAAGTAGCCCCAGCTGCTATTACCGCGTTCTGTGCCGCTAAAAATCCAGCGTTAACTAGCGAAAGAAAGCCGAATATGTTGACCGACACCTTCTCGTATCCACCCTGTGGAGCGTTTATTGTTGGTATTACAATGGGCTCGTCGTAATACACACCGTTGTATGATAAACTCACCCAAAGTCTAGTACCGGTAGGACCAGTTGTGGTCGCGAGACTCTGATAAGCTCTACCTAGATAGTCTCCCGAGATAGAAAATCTAGTGACGGTCATGTTATACAGCTCAGGGTTGTACAGGTATGGACTATCTCTTTGCTGGTATATCTGCGCTGGAATGTACTGGTTGGCGGCTGCCAGTGTGGTATAACTATTATTATAGAAAGTTGCGTCCACATATATGTGGTCGGGATTCTTGCTAGTATCGCTAGCTGTAACTCGCGTGGTCAGCATTTTACTGCTCACACAATTTGTTTGGGCGCTATTCGCATCTCGGGGTACATGTCGCAAATAATAGAAGACACCAATAGGTCGGGGTCTATTCTCATCACTCCTGGTGCGTCTAAATAAAGCTTCTCGAATGCTTCTTCGTCCAGATGTCGATTCTTGAGCCGCAGAACGCACCACAGACCACAAGTAGCTGTGTCCATATCGTTGCCCTGAAATGTTACCTCGTTCCAAAATGTATTATTGGCGTAGTCGCTGGATAAGATTAGATCCAGTAAATAAGGTTCCACTTTTTGGGGCTCGTGATAGGCGAGTGGGTTATTGTCTCTTCTCAGGGGCTCGTCGATATAACAACCGTAGCTATCGAAGTACTCGAGCTGGTTAGTGCCGGGGATAACGAACATACAGACCCAATGACCAACTCTCTCGTCGGGGTTAGTTATTTCGCTATCGGTCGATGGGTACAACATAATAACAGCTCCATACGGCTGTAGTAGTTCGTCTAGCCTTTTAAATGTCTTAAGCTGTTCATACTCGATTATTCTTACTGTGTCGTTGAGCATATACCTGAGATCTTTACGAGATGTAGGCTCCAACATACGTGCTCGATAAATATCTAGTGGCGATGATGGAAGAGTCGCACCGGCAGGTACTATTACTTCTTCCGCCCGGGTCGGCTGATCCTCTGATGTGGATACTTCTGTTTGCTGTTTTTCAGGATCCTGGTCCATCTTTACTATGGACCAAGTTTAATCCACTATTTTAATGTAGTCCTGTGTTACTATTATGTTGGGTCTAATGATGCACATCCATCGCTGCTGTTTTCCTTTTTCATCGAAAATACGCGACATCTGGTCCTTGGTGAAGCGGAGATAGGTAGTTAATACCTTCTGGCTCTCTCCTAGATTCATCTTCGGGAAGCAGACGATAGCCGTGCTCTCACACAGCTCTACTTGAGACTTAGCTCCTCCCATTCCTTTATGCTGGATAGAGCAGATATCTATGTCGTATTGGCGGCCCAGCTCGTACATCGAATTCTTTAAGTGAAGTACTGCCTTCAGTAACATCGGATCTTCTATCTTGTGAAAGTCGTCGAATATCACCAGTGAATTAGCGTATTTAGAGATAGGATCGGCAATAGAGCGACCTTTTGTCTGGTGATCAGTGATGAATTTGCGGTCGAGCGCGATTCTTACCAATGTAGGAATCACACCGTCGAATACTGGGTCTTGCGTCTTGCGTGAGAATAAATACACAGTCTGCCCTGGATGCTCTCTTAACCACTCTAAAGCATATCGAGAGCACCAGGTCGATTTACCGCAGCCGCTCATCCCAAAGATGTAGTATGCATCTCTCTGGTTGGGAATCATACGAGGAGTCACCTGAAATCCTTCGGGAGTATTGCACCACAGGCACTTATACTCCATGTGTCCTAGCTTATCTCTAACAGCTGCATAGGCTCTCTTAGAGTGTCTATCGGTCGGTGGATCACGAGAGAGAACGTCGTTCTCTATATTAATTAACTTACGCGTGTCCAGTTGATTCATGCGTAATTCTTCAACTGCTTCGTCGAGCATGTCTCCCACTATAGGGACTGCTCCATCGGGTCCATATTCGCTGACGATATCTACCGGCTCTTCGTCGTAGTATATAAGTTGTGGCCCGTCCCGGGCTATCGGATGTACTTCGCTGTTACTGGTCAAATTACCACTGAGAGGTCCTGTACCCAAAGACATTTACCCAGCGAGTAGTTATTTCGACACGAAGAAAGTTATATTAGGGTAAATGCAAGAGAAAGATAGGGTGGATAGAGCCGTAGCAGATATGAAGGTAGCGGGGCTCCTTAGAAGGAGACCTCCATTTGGTATGTCAATAAACGGAGAAGGTGACCTGGTGCCGAATATGGAAGAGCAGCAGGTAATTAACTACATCCAGTCCCTTATCACTGAGAACCCGGATGTCAACAATTACCAGATAACTAAGAAGGTACAGAAGGAGATGGACGAAGGCAAGATGAAAATAAGGAAATGCAAGCGTGTCTATGACTCGACTATTAGCGGTATTATTCGACGCTACCACCTACGCGGAGTCTAACACAGATACCGTATCTATTTTTTCTATCGACTGTAAACATGTCAGTCGCTCTATTAACATCATCTACTCCAGCGCCATGGAGTGATTTATACGCCCAACAGTTTAACGCAACAGAACAACTAACTATGCCTCAACTGGCAAGTGCTCCTACCGGCGCTACTGGAGCGATGTACTACAACACCACCAGCAACCAGGTATTCTTCTATATCGATGGCGAGTGGGTGGCCCAGACTAATACAGCCAATATTCTTCCTTTCACCGATTACACTTCCCTGACTTGCTTCGGGGCGAAGAGCCAGACTATACCAGCTAACACAACGGCGGTAGCTTGGGACAGCGATATATTTACCAACTATAACTACGGCGGTGTCCTCAATCGACTATGGATAGCAGTCAACTGCCCTTCTGTAGCTGGTCTACAAATATCTTTCGATGGGGCAACCGGAACTGCCATACAGATTGGTAATGCCAACAGTCCAAACAGTGGCACAACTGGATTAAACACTCTTGGTCTGGGTCTTCCTCAAGTTCTTGCCGGCGGAGTGTCAAATGTCGGCATTAACTATTTCACGGAATCTTTCGGTTCATCTTACAACCTTAACCCTGGCGCGGTTGCCGGATATATTACTTTTGATGCACCATTCTCATCCAGGTTGCAGGTTTATCTCAGCAACACATCTACCACCACTGCGCTCACTTACTGGATTCAACCGTTTATCACGACTATGCCTAGAGAAATGTATATCCCACCTCTTCGTCTCTACTGTAAGACGTTTAGCTGGACATCTACGGTCTATAACACGGAATATCCACTTCTTAGTATTCCAGGTGGGAGCGTTAACGGAGTCTACCTCAAAGCCGTTAAAATGCAGGTTGCAGGATTGAGCGGTAACTGGTGGGAGTCGCGCTTTAGGATGTATACTGGCGGAACTGGGATGCCAGTTCCTCTAACTCCAGCCACTGGTTATAGCGATGACTTCCAAGTAAGTAATCCTTATCAGGTCGAGAACTGTCTCTGCATATGGACCAGTAGTGGCACTGAAGATTTCTCTTTGTCTTCTTACAACTACGGACAGACGCCACTGTATGCCAACGATACTTCGTCTCTATTGTATAACTCTGTCATTTTGGGAGCGACTGCATATGGAGCTAGCGGGCCGGTCGGGCCAACATCCACTGTAAGTTTCTACCGCGTCTTTGGTGAAAGAGGTGGGGCTCTACCGGCTGCTCCAACCGAAACTACTTTCGTTGTTTCCTGGACGTCTGGTGATCCGCAGGTGGGTTTATCTGGGTCAGTAACTACATTTGGAAACGTGTGGTACTACGCGTAACAACGGAGTATTTCGCTAGGAAAAAATGTGTTTCAACTGAAACACATGTCGAGGTCAGTAGTACTGAAGAATCTTAGGAAATTAGAGAACCTGCTCAATGAGGAGGAAGATGCCGGTAAACAAGTCTACGGAGGAATGAGACGCGGACGATACGGTGGAGGACTTATTTCGGCACCCGCTTCTTATGGTTACGGAGGGTACGGAGGTGCAGTAATCGCCGGTGGATGTAATATGTATGGCGGTGCAGTAATCGCCGGTGGACGTAAGCCACCTAAAAGAATATATGGTATAGTAGGTATCCAAGAGTACGCCCGACCTTGGAGTGCCGCACTAAGACGACACACAAAAGGAAAGAGTGGTGCAAGCACGGAGAAGTTACAACTCCTGAGACTCTGGCAAACGAACCCTCCTGCGGATAAGTATGGGGAGCAAATGGAGCCTCTAGACCCCGCAATTGCCGCATATTTAGCGGGTAAAATAGAAACTGGGCTTAAATCTCTCGGTATAGCAATAGATAAGGCGTGCGGTCCATATCTACCCGGAAAGGCTGAAAGGATGCCTGCTGAACCTATCTACGTCCCTCGCCCCTCTGAACTTAACGTGGCAGCTGGTCGTCGCCGTAGACGTCAGCCTGCTTACTACTATTAAGGCCATAGTGGGTCTATTTTGTCTTGTTAACATGTTAGCAGCTGCTAACATGCGTGTTTTTGCCCATTTAGTGGGAGAATCGCTTTTCATACAATGGTTACACTATAGCGTTAGTACGTTGTAATATAGCGTGAGGATCCACTAGAGATAATATAGTATTAGTACTGACCCCTACACTATATTATTTTTATTATTAGCCATATGCAAATGGAGGAGTTGACGTCCACTAAGAAGTTTTCGCGTACCCTCAAGGCCGAGATGGAGAAGAATTGTAAGCTTGCCGTCGGTTACCGCCGCGTGTCTGACGAGAAACAACGCACAGGTGGGAGCCTTGAGACTCAGAAACAAGAAATAGAGACCTACTGTTTCAGGCAGGGGCTCACCCTTACGAAGATATACGAAGATATTGCTGTCAGTGGTACCAGCACTAACGGGCGTGTGGGGTTGAGAGAGATGTTGTCAGAGATCAAACCTGGAATGGTTCTTGTTCTAACAGAAGTATCGCGTCTCGGACGTGATAATGCCGACAATGCCACGATATGGAAAAACTTGGTTGACAGTAAGGGATGCCGCATCGTTTTTATCACTGAAGGGATAGACTCGTCTGAGAATAACTCCAAGACTAACTTCGCTATAAGGACTCTCTTCGCAGCAGATGATAGCGAGAAGCGGGCCGAGAGAGTAAGTCGTGTGATGAGACGCATGGCAAAGGATGGGGTTCTAATGTGTCGCCCCCCTTTCGGGTATAAATACCGGCAAGAAGACAGAACGTTCCAAAGAGAAGAGGAACAGATGGCTGTTCTCGATCTAATGATCGAGTTGAGACTGGCCGGCACCAGTATCAACAAAATAGCTAATATTCTCAATGAAGCGGGACACTCTCGAGTCCTCAATAACAACAAGATTACTCGGGTGGAGAAACCTCGCTTCTACGCATCGACTGTCTCTGGAATACTCAAAGGGTATAAGATAAACGCCTCTGATGACGAGGTGAAGCACTCATACCATGAGCGAGTCGAGAAGTGGAACTCAGTCGTGCACGCGAGGCGCAGGTATCGCTCGCAGGAAGAAGACGGTGAGGAGGTGTCCCCCGACGAGTCAAAGGAGAACAAGCTACCTTACATTCCTAGCCCCTTTATGCGTCCATCGTCGCCAAGAGAAAGAACAGCGTAAATTTTTAGCGGAGTGTGTTCAGCTAAATGCTCAGTGGCTGCTTGCAAGCAGCCAGTTCAATTTGGGAGGGGGAGTTTATAACTTCTCCCGAACGGTTACTTGTATTCGTTCCTGTATAATAAGTTCTCGTCCGGGAACTTATCTACTATCACCTGAGAGGGATGTTTGGCATCGTCTGCGACGATGTCGTTAGTTGTCGTTAGGTGTCGATAATATCACCGCTAGTGGTGATATTGTTGTATCTCGTTCACATCCGGCTACCGCAGGATAGCTCTCTATTTAACTCTTCAAGGCACTCCCGGTCCCTCCTTTCCTTCTCGAAATCTCGAGGCCACCAGCATTCGTTGTAGAAGTCCCACCAGTGGGTGGGTGTGGTGTTCGATTCGTATTCTCTTGGCGGAGGAGATCCACCAGTCATTCCCGTGGGGATAGGACCTGCTGTTATTTCTAAGTACTCAGGTTCATCATCAAGCGTGGGATCCCCATTATAATCTTCTACTTCTGGCGCCGGAAAAACGTAGTCGTCAGGAATATCTATCATGTTGGCCACTTCGGAGAAAGGACCATCTTCGTATGTAGCTAAATCTATTCCCAAGACAGTTCGATCGGGTATCATTCGCAAGGACCGATCCTCCCAATAAATTCCTATCGAGCGGGCAATCCTATCCATAAATGCTATGTCGTCGGAGGCGGCTCTAGCCCACTCATGTACTGGAACTATCCCAATAATACCTCCAGCCGGTATCGCCTGTGCGACCCTATCCTCGCTAGCCAAACCTATGAGAGATAATATCCTCGTAAAGTAGTAATTAGACCGCAGCTCTCGGTGGATACTCTCTAAACGTCGCAACTGACGCTGAGCTAGCAGCCTTAACTCGATCGCATTCTCCACTAGCATCGCAATATACACTAACCCTCCTTCCGAGGTGTAGATATCGAGAAACTCTACACTCATACCTGCATCATACCTTATAATGCAACATATTATTTCTATTGCTTGGTGGGGAGTACATACGAACGTAACTACCGAGTTGTTCTGCGCCATGTTATTTTACTGATAACAACATGTCTTTATGGTTTTTTAGAAATCCTGTACTACGTTTAAACGAACAGGAGCTCTGTGGACGAATCCATTATTTTCTATAGTTGGTATAGGGATGCTACACTTCTTTGTTTCGGAGTCAGCAGGTGGGGCTCTTTCTCTTTTCTTATAATAACGATCGAGGGAAGATATCCTCATCTTACGTGATAGCTTCATCGCATAAATCATTTCGTTGTATTGTTCACGGGTCATAGTGAGGGTGATCAGTTCAGAGTCCATCTTTTTAATGGGAGGATATTTTTTTAGGCTGTCATTTTTAAAAATGATAAAATTAGTAACAGGGCTAAAGAGATAATATTTATATGGCTATTATTTACTGTGTTGCTTTAAGGGGTCTCTATTATTTTTATAAAAAGGGGGTCCCCATCACCTATACGGGACGCACTTTTTTATAAAGTGCGACTATTAAAAATATACAT
>Ga0209208_10009028_pt1 | contig 13165 bp, 13 predicted proteins | sample S1TSphfallax_3_FD_187694 | JGI IMG/M metagenome (GOLD analysis project Ga0209208, IMG submission 187694) | Host-associated microbial communities from peat moss isolated from Minnesota, USA - S1T2_Fd - Sphagnum fallax MG (SPAdes) (version 2) | ecosystem: Host-associated > Plants > Peat moss >...
CCCTTTCTCAGTAGTTGGGTTTTTCGGGTTTAGGGTTTATGCTTGTTCTTTTTTTGGGTGTGTGATAGGCTTTGACACCAAGGCTGGAGAGTATCCTAGTGATCTTGGAGAGTTCGATGGGGTTTTGATAACGGGATCCTTGAGTGGAGTGTATGATGGAGAGCCTTGGATTCAACGTTTGCTCCATGTGAGACCTCCCTCCAGGTATCCATCTCTTTTTTGTTTCGAGGTGATCTAGGAATTTTTCAAGCTGCAGCAGCTGGTGCTTTTTTCTAAGGCGGCCAGCAGTTATATAAAACTTCTTCTCCTCATGTAATTACATGCTTGTCACATGATAAATTCATTATTTTGTTCAGAGCTGCATAAGAGCTTTTTTCAAATTTCATCAGCTAGACAGCTTTGGGTGGTGATGTTGATCCTCCTCAGGAAATACGAATCCTTGATGAGAGGAAGATCAAAACTGTGGGGATAAGTTTTGGACACCAAGCCATTGCACAAGCTTTAGGTGGTCATGTGCAGCGCAACCCAAAGGTACATACATGTTCGAGATCAGTATATTTCCTTTGAGAGTATAAACTTTAACCCTAAACCAAGCTAGATGATCTGTGATTTTGTTTCTGAACTACCAAGGCAGCCATTGCCAATTCCATCACCACTCCTTGAAAGTCTGTAAAATAGAAACCCTCGCAAGTCTGTAAAAATGAAGATCATCAAATGCCAATCTTGTAAGTGCATAGAAACAGTTGAAGATTGTGACACCTTCAGTACTGGAGTGAGTCTTTGATCCAATCACATCTTCAAGTATGAAATTGTGGTGTTGCTGGACTGTTGTTTTCAGAAGGAAAATGTTACATGTGTTTGCAGGGTTCAGAAGTGTCAGTGAGAAGTGCATGGGTGACTGAGAGGGGGCAAATCCTCTTTAATCCTCTGAAGAAGGAGTTCCAATTGCACTATCACCACAATGATGCCATTTTAAATCTACCACCTGACTTCTGGGTCCTTGCTTCCAACAATGTCACAGAATTCCAGTCTATTGTATGTATCAAGTCAATACTTCTTTGCACTAGATGGCAGATCAAGCTTGAATTCTGTTTGTTGTACTGGAATGTGGATTCATGTGTTTAACTGTCAGATCCATGAGGATCATGGAACAGCTTGATCAGGATGGCTTAATATGCAAGTTGAGATTTCTGGGAGAAGATGAAATGGTAGTGAAAGTGGAATTTTATAATATTCTCTGCTGGTGCTCATGTACATGGGGTCATTTGCACTCATGAATGCAAGGGCAGAGAGTCAAACTTTGTGGCCTTCAGCCTTGCAGACATGCCTATGTCAAACTAAAATTCCTCAGTATTGATTACAAATGTAATCATCTGATAAATAGTTCAAGCTATCAAAAACATGTAGAACATGGTCAATTGGGTTCACTAAGGTTTGACAACTGGGCAGTTTACTGTAGTCATCACAGTTTGGTTCTGGGTTTGTACATGTCTGCATTTGTGAGAGGGGGGGCAGGAGGACGGAAGAAGAATTGCTGTAGAGATTTACTGATTGGTTGGGTCTTTGGTGTTGCTCCCATGGATTTGCAGTACAAACCATATCATTTTCTGACGTTCTGTGGGTGAGTTCCCCATTGCAACTGTACAACCTGATGTGACCATTCTCGCATGAAGCTCATGATTGATTTTTTTTTGCAATTGGGAGCTGTCATTTGATGTTTGCTATTGTAAAATCCCAATCTGGAATATTCTATGTTGATATGGTGACAGAATGATGTTGTCCTCCATTGTTTCCTCCAGGCACCCTGACTACTCACACACAATTGAGGTGTTAGAACAACTTCTGGAGTATGACAGACAGAAGCTCTGGGTTCCAGAGCAGCTCATTGAGCATGGGCTGGCTACTTTGTCACAGCCCACTGATTACGAGTGGGTGATCAAGCAAATCTCTCGGTTCTACCTTGGTGACTTTGACAAGCTTGCAGAGTCTGCCTTGACCTCAAGTACGGTCAAGAATTGATCAAGTAAGTGGCCACTGGCCTGTGCTTATTAAAATTGACTGCATCTGGAGGTATAGCTCCAAATTTGTCCAATCTAGTCGTGACATAAATTGACATTTCTCATTGAAATGGACATTCATACATCATTGGATGCTTTTTGGTAGTGAATCCAATAATTTCTTATACTAAGCATTGGGTTGTGACTTAGGAATGAATGAATGACTACCCTGTTCATGATTCACCCATGCAACATGAAGGAAAACATGGTCCTAGTTTTTACATCACCTTGATTTTTGGAAGGCTTTAGAAAATCTATCCCGCTTTTTTATTCTTTTTCCATGAGTAACTAATGCATCCCATATGTTTCTTCCCTTTAAGAGTTTTGACTTTTACCTTGGAATGTGTAAGTACATTCATGCTTTTGATCCATTTAACCCCAACTTTTCTCTGCTATGCCCAACACACATTTGCAAATGAACTTATTTAGATGAATGCTATTTTTACTATTAGTTCATTTCATTGATCAGTAAATGCTTATTTCATTAACAAATTAACTTGTTCAGAACAATTTTTGGTGCCTAATTTTTGGGTAGGGTAGATTTTCCTTCGGAAAGACTCAATTATTTTGCTTTTGCTTGATGTATGGCCTTCAAATTATTATTTTTCCATAGTGGGTTCACTTCATTTGATGCTTGGGTTTTGTGCAAGAGTATTTTTTTCCTGTACAGGGGTTGATTTCATTATAAAAAAATTGGTTTGTTTGATTTTTGTTGTTGAGAGACGAATGGTATTTTCAAGTTGTTTATTCCATTAGCTTTTCATTCATAAAGGAACTCAATTATTTATATTGGGTTTTTCCCTTCTACACTTGTTCACTTATTTTGCTTGTGTTTTGGGATATGCAACACAAAGAGGAATACATGATTCCCTTGATGATAGTTTGGTAAAAGATATCCATATCCTGAAAGATGAAATATGACCAAGGATGGATCTCTCACCCACATGCAATGCTCTGTCCAGATTTCACATTGAGGGCATGGTTTTGAAGATGGCAAAAGATTAAGTAAGTACACGCGAAAGAGCCATCTCCAGTGAAAGAGCCATCTCCAGTGGTACTCAGTATGTGACCCGCAAAAATATTTCTCACATCCAAGTTCAGTTATTTGCTTTCTTCCAACTCCAGCCACAAAACTAAAACTGGGATTGCAAATAGGCGTGAGAGTACTAATGGTTATTCACTTGGACTAATCAATCAGTCTACCCAATCAACAAAAAGTGCTAGGCTTTGCTGTGCCCTCTACTAGCTTCAGCAAACTGTGTAGAAATGTTGGGCCAAAACCATTTTGCTGAGCCAAACTGGCATGTTTCAACCTTTCTTTGTCCAATTTTAATTTGCAGGGTCACATACTGAGCACTTGTGGAATTGCTCTAAGCAATGCAAGATGCCATACCCAGCTAGGTCAATCGATCACCAAAACATCATACTAAAGATTCAAAGTTTAATGGTCCGCAAACTATGATGCCTTGTTATAATGGTTAGAATGTGACAACTGAGAAAAGAGGAAGTCCTATAGGGTTGAGAGTTATTCAGGATGTTTAATTCACAAACTAGGTTTACTATTGACCTCACAAGTGGGCATTTTGTTCTGCGAAACCTAGGCTAGGCATCTAGTTGGCACAACAAAAAAATGTGTATTGTAATTTCTTGTTGGACTAATGAGAGCCCCATTATATTCTTCCTTCCATGGTTACACTCATAATGCATTGACAATAGGCTGTTACACTCCTCAATTGAGGCTTTGGCCTTAGTTTAAATTATGTAATGCCATGTTGCCTAGGCAATAGGCATCTACATTCCTCAATTTGTTTTGGCCTCAGTTTAGATTGTGTAATGCCATGTTGCTTGGGCAATAGGCATCTTACATAAAATAAGTTCAAAATGGATGTATATTTGTAACCAAAAGAAGGGTGTAGAAAGAAGAATCTCTTGTGCATGATTAACTCATAGTAGAAACACAATTCTTAAAAATCTAAACGCCATTTATTTCAACAAATTACACTATCGAGACTACAAATTTAGTGCCACCAAAAATTTCATTGGTGCTACTGAATTGTTGGAACAAAGTTCAATTTTCTATGTGTCAATTGCCAATTGGTCCACACATGGTGATCTCTCCTTAACTTGTCATAATGGTAGCAAATAGTTTGGACCATGTACAACACCGTACATAAAAAGTTTAAAATCTATTAAGGTATAATTTGAAATCAAAACCCTCAGTATTCACTTAGTCCATGTGAATTGTTAAACCATCTCCAACAAATGCAACAATACAAAGAAACATTAAGTTCCTTATCTTATAAACCTTAATCTTAAAAACTCTTGAACTCCATGTCCAAACCTAAGTACTAATGACATGTATCAGTTTGACTTATAACCATTTTAAAAAAACATATTTTTTTGTGTAAACTTGGACTACAAATATGTCACTATTAATTTTGCACTTTTATTCACATTTATTTCGTTCTACCCAACCCAAGGACACCCCAACTAAAGCTTCTAATGTTCATTCAAATACCTAACCTACGACATGGATTAAAGAGAAATTCAGCAAATATCTATAGCACCCAATTCAAATGTATATTGATCCTTTAAATGCCTATTTTTTCTACAACTCGGACTTCCTCCCTTTTGTCATCAATCCTTAACATTAAACCCTTATAAAATCTATTCCTACCAAGGATACATTGTTTGCCACATTGTAGTCATTGGTGCAGCAAAAATCAAATACAACAATTACTAATAACGACAAGTAAAAATCTACCATATCCTAAAACTCATCATGAAAGAAAAAATACTTACCTACATTGCTTTTGAATTCCCCTTCTTATCATGCCTTCCACCATCCTATTTTCCAAGCTTCCATTCAATGTCACACCTCCTTCAACCATCCATAATTCAGTGTTGATCATTTGTACATAATACACAAATAAACAAAAACTTCTTACCCATCTTCACAAGCTTTTTTAAAACAATTATTGTTGCAGCTATCTTAGAAAAACAAACAATGACAGAATAATTTCCGTCATTAACATGCAGAAAGGTGATGGCCATTGAAAACAAAAATTAAAAACTTGTTATGTTCACATGAGAATATTATCCAATTCACTTCTTGTTAAGTCACATATTGTCATACACATGACTCAATATTATTAAAAATTTTGTTGTTATAGGATACCCACTTGGGCTATGTGTTACAATGCATTATCAATTGATCAATTAATGAAAAACATGAATTGATTTCGATGTGAAAATGAAGTTCCATTTAAAATGAAAATGTTGAATGACATTACATGCAAATTGAATTTGAATTGAATTGAAATTCTAATTTAACTAAATTCAATTCAACAATCAAATTAAGATTCAATTGAGTTGAATTTGAATTCAATTGAAGAAAAGTGGGATGCAAATTAGTGGGAAAAAATATTGAAAATTTGCTTGTGAATATGGTTTTGGAAAAAGAACTTTTACAAAACACAAATACGAAAAGACAAAATTCTATGCCTCTTTACTTGGAAATGGGTTAAATAAATTTTAATTTGTAATGTCTGAATGATGACCACAATTTATAAAACTTAAAGTTGTTTTACCTAAACTAGATTTGATGAATCATCATCGTTGAAATTTTTTTTTTCAAGGTAATTAATTCTAGTGTGAACTATAAAACAATAACTAAATTATATATATTTGAAAATTATTATTATTAGTTCAAGTATGAATTCTAAATTACTTTTTAAGTTGGAATTCTATTTGTTTTCCTTTTTCATCATAAGGAGTTTTGTTGTTATAGGATGACCATTTGTGTTTGACTAGGTATGTAAATAATTTTGATGTTTAGTACAACATGCTACTAAATCATTTGTATTTAAGAACTATTATTATTGATACAATTGTAAGTTTTAAATTATTTTTGAAGTTATACCTATTTGTTTTTCTTTTTTTCCACATAAGGAGATTTGTTGGTAATAAGGTGACCATTTTTGTTCTACCATGTCAATAATTCTATTGTTTATAACAAAATGTTAATTCCCAATAATAATTCAAATTTATCCCATTTGGTTTGCCCAAAGTTCAACTCTCATGTATTTAAAGTGAGAAGGTGGGTCATAGGGGAACACATTTGTTTTTATGTTGCGACTTGGGATCCAAAGCCATAGAGGTGTTTCTATTGGAGAGTGCCCAGTGTTCCCAATAAAATCAATGATGGGCCTATGAACGTGGCCTTTTCTTCGCAAAAATAAAAAATAAAAAGGAAAAAAAATGTGAGTTCACCCATGAACAAAGTTGGACTTGAGTAAGATAATAATTAAATGATTACGTAACAAAAAAAAAAGGATGTAGAAAAAAAACATTATTATGCAAATATAACTCATAATAGAAACACCACCTTTGGAAATCCAAATACAATTAATTCCAAAAAATTACATCACCGAAGTTACATACCCATTGTTATCAACAATCCACCACTATTGCAAATTTTATAGAGCAAAGTTCAATGTTTTATGTGTCAATTTCCAACCGGTACACACATGATGCTTGTTTCCTAACTTCATATAACAATGGTTAATTGTTGGACCATTTATAGGATCATATAAAGATGTTCAAACATTTCAATTTACAAAGGTATAACATGAGGTTAGAACTCTCAATGTTCAACCAATCCAAATGAGTTGCTAACCCATCTTTAACAAATGCAATGATGCAAATAAACCTTGAATTCTTTGATTGAAAAACCTTAACCACAAAGATTTTTGAATTCAATGTCTAAATCCAAGTGTTAGTGATATTCACTATGTTGACTAGAACCACTCAAGAATGGTAGATCTTTGTGTAGATTTGGGCTACATATAGTTTTTATTAACTTCCCAATTTTGTTGTCATTTCTTTCATTTTGCCCAACCCAAGGACACCCCAATTGAAGTTTCTAATGTTTAGTCAAATACCCAACCCATGACACGGAAACTCATCAAATATCTTTGCACTCAATGCATATGCATATTGATTCTCTACATGCCCATTTAACTACAACTCGAACTTCTTCCTTTTGTCATCATACCTCAACATCAACCCCTTATAGAAAACATTTATATCTAGGGTACATTGTTGGCCACCGTGTAGTTACTGGCATAGTGAAAGCAAAATATAACAACTACCAATCAAGACAATAATAACCTACTATCTCTTGAGATTGATGATGCAAAAAGAAAATAAATTGGCTTGCATTGTTGTAGAATCCCCCTTCTTATCTTGGCTTTCATCATCCAATGCTCCAAACCTCGTTTGAATGCTGCACCTTCCACAACCATCCATAGCTTTGCATTGATATGTGTTGTCTAATACACAAACAAACAAATTATCTTACCCATCCTCACAAGCTTTTCTTAAAGTTGTTATTGTTGTAGTTATCTTGGAAAAAAAACAAAGGTGAAATATTTTTCATGGTGAACACATAGAAAGTTGATGATTATTGAAAACAAAAATTAAAACCCTAAAAACTTGCTATGTTCACACTATAATATTATCCAATTCACTTCCTTTCATACCACAATCATTCAAATAATGAGTTAGGTTAAAAAAAGACTTAATAACCTTTTAAGATGGGGCTAGTCAACCCCAATTGAACATATTTGTGCACTAAACTCCTTAAGGGACTTTTTCAAAATTTCTCTTCCACTCTTGTAAGCTGCCAAAACAAGGCAAGGATACGGTGTTTAGATTCATTATAAAGTATAGTAGCTTAAGGGATTTAGGCCCTTAGGTAATAAATAATAGGTCCATTTTTAAATGAGGATTTTTGAAAGATGATATTTTTTTGGCTTGTGTTGAAACTTGAGACGAGTTATCATAGAGTTATAATATCTTGAAAGATTTTGCTTTTCTTTTTAGAGGATTTTTCGAAGATTATGTTTTTGCATGGTGAAAAAATTGAGTTTCCATCCATCCATCCATCCATCCATCCATCAAATCTTTCTTTCAAAATGGATGGATTGATTCTTGCCTCCATCCATCCATCCATCCTCAAATCTTTCTTTCAAAATTTCTGAAGAAATTTCCCCATTTCACTCACTTTTCCTCCTAAGAGTCAAAATTTAGGCTCAAAGCCCGAAGACAAGAGTGACTTTGAGTGTAAGTTTTAATTATTTTGTATTTTAAATGTCTTTTGGTCGGCTATTTGGAGTAGGTAGATATAGTCACCCCTCCCCACCCCCCCAATTGGACTCGGAACTTAGCCGTATAGGGGCGAAGTCAAGGCGAAACTACTATTTATCAAAGAAAAAAAAGCATGGTCGGCAATATATGGTTTTGAATCCGGACATAGGCACAAATTATTATTAAATTATTATTTTTTTGAAATCGATGGTTGTCGGTAGGGTGGTGGCGGATGTTCTTCTCTTGATGCCCGTCAATAAAAAAAATCAAAGACTAAGGACCAATCAAAGACTAAGGGACCTTCTCCGATTAATTAATTTAGTGAATGTAATAATCGGCACTTGGAAGGCACCTACCTTACGAAAGAAAGCATAATTTTTCCATGAATAAAATTTCCCAAAAAATTATTTTTTGGGGGATTTGGAATGAAAGTTTAACTTACTCCTCAAGGTTTCATCTATCCACCAAACCCTAATTCTTCTTCTGTCTATATAGTAACCCTAATTGCATTGCCTTTGCAAAGGCAGAGGAGACAAGAGGCAGCAGAAACAAAAGATACATCGCAAGCGACCAACTACCTCAATTTAATTTGTAGACAACAATTTGTAGAGAAAATTGTCTGAGTTTTATAATCCGAGTCGAGAGGATTTGTCTTGTTGTCTTTGTGGAAAACAATCGAGATTTGAGTTTGGAATTTTTTCTTGAGAGAAATTTAGGTGGATTTGTTGCAGAGGAAGAGGAGGGGAAGGAGGAGGGGAAGGAGGAGGAGGAGGAGGAGGAGGGGATTTTGCTGTTTTGTTCAATGTCGTGGTGAAGAGGAAGAAGAGGAGGAAGAGATGACGGAAGCAGTAGTAGCAATGCAGCAAGTGGGGACGGCGGCCCAGGCAGTGGTAGTTGCACTGGATTGGCAATCGTCGCCGGAGACTCGTCGTAATGCTACGGCTTATCTCGACTCGGTGCGTCGCCCTTTCGTTTTCTCTCTTGGGTGTATTTGTTGGTTTTTTCTGAAGGAGTTTGTTTGTGTTTTTTTTTCCCTTGCGATATTTGCTCCTCTTGTGTCCGAATTCTTTTTGTCTCTGGTTGCAATTTGAGATTCGGATGTGTTTCTTGCAATCTACCCACAATTTTCTTTTATTGTTCTGTCACACATTGCGGATCAGGCTTCTCTCTTCGGATTCTTAGCAAATGTGACAATTTCTGGACTGAAGAGACTGCATGTTTGACAATCTGCTGTTTACCCAATTATGCAACTGAACTTGTGTAGAGGATATGACTTGGTAGACAGGCAATTCCAGCATTTGGCATAATTTTTATTTTTTTTGCCTCCCCCCCCCCTCCCTCCTATGGATGCAGACTCAAATCGTCTGGTGCAATGCATTTTTACTACTCTCCAAAGATCTATGTGTTTCAGTCTGGATTCAGATGTTCGGGTTGGATTTGCTTGCCATTTGTTTTGCACCCAAATTCTTGTTCCAGTTAAATTGGGCTCCCATGGTTCTGACAATGGCCTCTGGATTCAGATATTAGGGTTGGTTGGCTTGCCATTAGTCTGCAGCCAGTTTCTTGTTGCGCTCAAATTGAGTTCCCATGGTTCCGACAGTTGCCTATGGTGACAATTTCAATTTCTTGAACTGGTGCTGTATGCATCCAGCACACCATGTTTGCATGCCCAAAGCATATAGCTTTCTATTTCATGCCAGAAATAGACATGTGTTTGTCCATCAGTTTGGCTGAATGTGAATGCCCATGATCCCAAGTTGAAAATTTCCTCTGGTGGTTGTGAAATCCTCTTGTTGCAATGTTGTAGGAGTGTTGTATGTGCACCTGCTGCCTAATTCTATTGTCATGAACCTAAAAATTTGCAGGTGAAGATGTGTGTGTATATCTTGTGCTTATGAATGAATTATATTCTCCTTTTGTCTGTGTGATATGATTCTCATGCAGCTCAAAGCTGGGGATGTCCGCCTTCTAGCAACAGTGGCATTTGGATTGGTAAAACATGAGCAGACTTCTGAAATCCGGCACTTTGGCCTCAAAATGCTTCAAGTAAGTTCAAAGATTTTGAGCGGGTCATGAAATTGCATAGATGGCTTTCTATTGAGCCTTAGGCATCTTAGGCAGGGTAGGAGAAATCTGGAAAGCAATAAAGAGTCAATAAACATCTGAACTGCAGCTTCAGAGCTGGAGGAATTGGACAAAGTATGCATGTGTGCAGGATCCATCCTTGAATATATACAAATGCAGGAATGAAAGAGAGTGAAAAGTCCCTCATCTGGAGACCCTTGTGAAGTTCTTCTTCAGCTCTTTCAGTAACCAAAAATACATGCATTAGTTTTTCTGGTCATCATATGCAAAGAGAGAATGGATCTTTGAATCTAGCAGATATTGCTGTTGTGTCTGCATTCATCCTATTTTATTTTGGTGCTGGATTCTTGCATTTTTGGCCCTGAAACTTAAAAAGATGTGTTGAGTTTCAGTTCTGATGAGCATATGTAATGATGTGTGCAGCATCTGATACGGATGCGTTGGGATGAGCTTAATCCAGAGGAGCAGCATCAGATGGCAATTATGGCTGGTAATATGCTTCAAGAAAGTGCAAGACCTAGTGAGCCATGGGGCCTCAAGAGCCAGGCTGCTGCTCTGATGGCTGAGGTGTGTGCCCAGCATTCTGGTGCTTTCATTGAGTGCAAACAATTGCATTGCTTTCACTTTGAGTTCACAGGAGCAATAGATATTATGTCTGGTCTCAATGACACCTACTAGAGTGTCAGATTGATATCTACTTTTGTGATACATTACCTATGCAGATGAGACTAGAACCTGTAATGTCTTCTACCTTTTTTCAAACGCTCTTTTCATACCATGTCCATGGGAAAGTGATTCATTTGTGGTCATGGTTTTGCCTATGCCAGACCCTTCTACATGTGAAGCATCAACTGCCTTTTAGTGTGAAAATAATTGGATTCTCTCTTTTTGTTGGTTGGGTTGGTTGGATAGGTTGCAAGAAGGGAAGGACCACCACTGTGGAAAGAGATGCTTCCAGCTCTTTTCTCTCTCAGCAGCTCTGGCCCTATTCATGTATGTTTTAGCTAGTGTACAAGTTCCTGTGGGCCACGCATCAGTGGGAGCAATGAGTCATCTGTCCAGATGAAAGACTTATCATACTCTGGCATCTTATAATTAAGGTTGCATGCACTGTCCAAGGCAGTTGTGGGCTGTGATGTCTATGCCTGCATGACTTTTGTTGAAGGATGTTAGGATTGGGTACAAGGTCAATGTCATTGGGCGTTGAGGGATTGACATTGTGTTTTTGGCAGGCAGAGTTGGTTGCAATGGTCTTACGCTGGCTCCCTGAAGACGTTACTGTACATAATGAAGACCTTGAAGGTCTGCATATCAGAGTTCTCTTTCTACACCAGCCTATGTAGAAATGGTTCAAATGATTGTGTTTTTCTGGTGGTGGTAAATTGGAGTCTTGTCAATAGTGTATATCAGAGTGTTCTTTCTACAGCAGCCTATGTAGAAACAGTTCAGATGATTGTGTTTTCTGGTAGTGGTAAATTGGAGTCTTGTCAATAGTTGACAACCTTTAGCAGTGGGAGATACTCTTTGTTTATCACCATCTCTGAAACTCCATGAACATCTTACTGATATAGTTTTTCTTGGGGTATGTGTGAGCTCTTAGTGAGCTTTGTTCTGCCAGTGAATTCTATTGCACTCTTTGTATATACAGATTGGAGCAGATGTTATATTGTATGCCCTTTATGTGCAGCATGCATTTAGTTCATGAATGTTGTACTGTTATGATGCAGGGGAACGACGAAGAAACCTGTTGCAAGGGCTGACCCAGACTCTGCCAGAAACGCTACCCTTTCTTTATAAGGTCATTGCATTGTCTATGCAAATGATGCATAGTGATTGCAGATACTACCTTCCACATGCATTGTTTGGATTGTTTGTGGAAGTATGTGATCTTGATTGTGTATTGCAGCAAAAGGCAAGCAACATGCAGTTGCTCAGTAGGTAGTATAAACTCATACTGGACATTTTGCTTGCAGCTACTAGAACAGCATTTTGGAGCAGCCATGGCGGCAGTGCAACAAAAGGAGTTAGAAATTGCCAAACAACATGCAGCAGCTGTGACAGCTACAGTGAATGCTGTGGCTGCTTATGCAGAGTGGGCCCCTGTCGCGTCCCTGGCCAATTATGGACTCACTCAGGCGTATGTTTTGTCACACTGAATCTACCAGATCTATCATCTTCTTCTGTACATAGTTTCTTGCACCTATAAGAATGTTTCATACTGATGTTCACTGTACTTAGTGCATGTTCATTACATGGCAAATCTGTTCTGCACAAAGTTGCACTTTGGTATTCAGTGAAGTCTTCTATAATGGGTGACAGCAGCTAACCATTGCTCTGTAATTGTTCTATGGATATCCTTACTGAGAAATAAGTTGCCTACAGGTGCGGATTTCTTCTGCGATCAGTGGAGTTTCGTCTAAGTGCTTGTGAGGTTTTGAAACTCATTGCTGCAAGGTAGCTGCTTTCAGCCCAAGTTCAATTGGCTATTGGGTGTTTGTTTGCTTCATGTTGATTTGTGAAGAGAACTGCTGGATTTTTCTCTTATTTTCCATCTGGTACTTACTTTGAATCTGTGATGTCTTTCACCATGTAGGCGAAGACCGGTGGATGACACAGCCATGCAGTTTGATTCAGCCATGGAAGGTGTATTTGAGATTCTATACACTGCATGGGTAGTGACAGAGGATGATGAGGAGTTTGCTGTGTGCTTCTGTGAGGCTATGGTAGCACTTGGTTCACAAAATCTCTATTGTGTGGCTCAAAATGAGCTCAAACTCACAGTCTATCTACAACAAGTGAGCTGAAATTGACCATCAACCTTGAAAGAATTTATGGCATTGTCTATTTTGCATGACTCCTCACTTAGGGAGTGT
>Ga0209208_10009029_pt1 | contig 13164 bp, 8 predicted proteins | sample S1TSphfallax_3_FD_187694 | JGI IMG/M metagenome (GOLD analysis project Ga0209208, IMG submission 187694) | Host-associated microbial communities from peat moss isolated from Minnesota, USA - S1T2_Fd - Sphagnum fallax MG (SPAdes) (version 2) | ecosystem: Host-associated > Plants > Peat moss >...
AAATGGAGGATTGAAGGTGTATTCGGACAGGATTTCCAAGTGCTATTTCTTTGCGTCATGTGGTACCACAGATTGCTTTGCAAATAGAGGATTGAGGTGTATTCAAAGGGGGATTGCTGGATGCTGCTTCTTTGCTTCATGAATTGGTATGTTTTCATCTATTACCAACTTTCAAGCATTGAAGAGTATTTAATTTAACAACATCTAAGTGTCATCTAGGTAACATATAAGTAACATTTAACATGAGGTATACCGTATATGACAAGTCCACTTGTAAATAGCAATGACATGTGCACAAAGTATGGGGAAAAATTTAAGAGTACTGACCCCAACTAATTAAGTTCTCATCCAGAGTGTTTATCATAATGTACTTGATTTTGGAAAAGATTGAAAGAAAGATTTGATGATGACCAACAGCCCTCCAAGAATACCTTGATGGAGAATTAGACAACAAAGTGAGCTATTTCTTTTCTTGCTATAAAATCATACCTAAAAGCAATGGAAAATGCCCAGATGAAGCAACAAAAGGTAGTGGCTGTGTGACAATGTGGTCATAGTAAGAGGGGAATAATGTTGGGTAATTTCAATTTGTACAAGCAAGTTGGGCTGACAATCCTAATTATGCTTTAAGTCCAAATGGCATTTCTAAGTTAACATGATGTTGTCCCCATGATCCGATGAGATGTAGGGCAAGAAAAGGTCACGTGTGTTGTAATTGCAAACTACCTTCGAATCTACATATTCAATTGCTTCAAAGATTCTAATTTTGTGGCCTCCATCCCATGGATTTTGTATGTGTGTACACCCCCACTTTCATTGATGGCTTCATACCTTAGAATGATCATAATCTTAGTTGGGTCCAAATGCATTCAAAGGAGCCAACAATATCACTTTATTCAAAGATTGTGTCCTTTTGCACAGAAATGATTTCTTCATACAAGAATATTTTGTGAATGAAAATTTTAAAAGCTTCTTACTAAATATGCTTATTTTTTTTCAATATATCATATATTATGTGTTAATCATCTTTGAATAAATGTGATTTCTAAAAGTTTCTAGATTCCATCAAATTTGTGTTTTCATTTGAAAAACAATCATCATTTAATCATATCAAAATATGTTAATTATCTTAATGTCATTTTCTTCTATTACAAGCTACAACTTTATTTCAAACATGATGTACATTATTCCAAATTTACAAGTGGTAAAAATAATTTTGAAATTCTAACTTTTTAAAACATGTTTTGAACTTTTTTAAAATCAAATTATTTTTAAAAAAATTGTGAGTGTTTTTTTTTTAGTGTGGTTCTTAATGTCTACAAAACAAAATTCACCAAAATGCTTTTATGAAACAAGAAATTAAATAACACTTTGCAAAATTGACCTTATTTAACACAACTTTTGTTCATTTTCCACAAACCTTGATTAAAATCAAAACATAAAGTTGGATTGAATGGATTTTAGATATGAATAATTCAAGATTCATTTGAGTCACTTAGCACAACTTGCCACATTGATTACCATGATTTACAAATGGAAAAACGTAAACAAATTTATGTTAATTTCAAATTGTCACTATGATTGGATGCCCTTTTGGGTCTCCTTTAATTGAATGTCTTTTTGTTCAATTGGACACCATTTGGGGTGCATATGGAAAAAGGTTTTCAAACAAGGGTTATTAAAAAAATTCTTGCATAATGTGAATTTAAGTTTAGGTACTTCATTCCTTTTAAATTCTTCTAAACTTCAAAAATGGAATTCAAGGAATAAGGAAAGAATATTTTGAATAAACAAATGACGAATGCCCAATTGGGCTTGGAACATTACAAGTTCACTTGTAGTAAAAAGTTGGGTTTAGACATTCTCCACCTTACAAGGTCTTTTTAAAGAACAACCATTTAACAAAATGTTTTGCAAATAAGGCCTTACCTTGCAACCTTGAATCTAAAATGTTAAATACCAACCATGTAAAAGAGAATGTATAAAAGATTACCATTCCCATCCCAAATCATCCCAGCACCCCAAGTTGCAAAAGTTTTTTTAGCACAATCACATCAAAAGCAATGATTATAATGTGATCAAACATCAAGTCTCACCTTGTATTAATAATATATCAATTTTTTAATTGAAAGTCAATCTTCAAATCTATTTGAAAGTTGATAAGTTCTCGACTTTTGAGAATAGAAGAAGGTTAGACATGTCCACCATTATTTTTTATTAGCATGGGCTAGAATCAAATTATTGAATCTTCATCATTTAGGATTGGGAGAAACTTTAAGCTAGAAAATAATAAGGATGAATTTTTTTATAAAAATTAGGAGTCCAAACTCTCTTGTTTCTTTATGTTAATCTTGGTTGATTCCACCACTTGTTCTCACAAGCTTGTAACTTATAAAAATTTGAGATTAAGAAATTGTCTATGCTCCATAGGCAAACCACTACCTTCAAATCACACAAAACCTTCCATTATATGTTTCCATGTGACAAAATGTTTTTCTTTTTATTTGTTTCCTTAGTTGTTGGAGGTGCTTACATTTATATCCATTGGTTTCCATCGGTGAAAGTGAATAGGAAGCCCCATTTTTTATTTTCAAAAATGTCCATTCACTATGGGGAATGGGGAACTAACCATTTTTTCAATTTTGAAATTTAATAACATTTTACACCATTAGGCAACAGTATGGTGCCAACTTGGCACCAAATATGACATAATCTAATTGCAAATGGCAATATGGTTAACTTTTCAAAAGTTATTTGGTTAAGGTGTTCTTTTTGTAAAGTATTTTAAGGCTATTGTTTTTTCCTTGTGAAAATATCAAGGTTACATTTTGAAATTTTCCTCTCATATATAATAGGTTAAGTTCCAAAATTTTGAATATATAACATTATGATAAAGAACATTAGATTCTCAAGATCCATGAACATTTTATCGTCATGGTGTTTTAACAAGTTTGGTTCAATCATCAATGTTGAATTTTCAAATTTTGAAACAAACACTATGAAAAATGATGTTCGCCACAACCACACTACCTTACAAGTAAAGCTCCAAAACAACTAATATCCAACAACACTACAACTATCCTATGGAAATATAAAGAATTCATTTTTAAAATGCCACATCAAAAAATTAAAAAATTGTATTGTAGTTGCAAATTAATTGCAAGAAAGACACAAATACAATGGAATGTACGCATTCTATATATGGTTGTAATCAACCATGCTTGACTTTTCGCCAAGTTACATTTTAGTTGCATGTGAGAACTACATTACAAATAATGTAAATGTAATTCCTAGTTACCTACAACTACTTTGCAACTATTATTGCAACTAATATATGGCCTTGACATATGCGATCATGTCATGTGTGCATTTCAATTGCCCATTAGATATGAAACTTTCAACTTGTTTGTAGTTAGTTTCAAATATGATTCTCATTCGTATGTACAATTAGTTGTGCCATTAGGTTGCCATTATGTAAATACTATAGTCTTTTTTTTTATGACTAAAGTTCAACTATTGTATTACTGATATTCCAATACCTTGCAACTCACAATATTAGTTAACATACATACATATCAAACCATAAAATTTCATGAAGGGTGAAAATCTACTTTTGGATTGAAACTAAAGGCAATGTGCATATTCCATTAAACATTCAAAGGGTTATACATTTGGATATGTCTATATATACCTCAATGTATTCTACTCAAATTCATGTTTCTTATTTAATATTTCACAATGAATTATTTGTTAATAGTATATTAATTAGTAATTAACATGTAATATATTTAATTATTACAAAATAATTAATTAAATTGAATAATAAAATATTCACATAATTAATTATCAAATAATAAATTATCTAAATTCATTAACTAATTAATAATTTAAATTTTATTATTTAATTCAAATAATTTTGATAATCAATTGTGTTAATCTAGGTGAGTAATTATTAAATTTTATTTGAATTTAAATCGTCAATTATCAGAATAATTATTTTGATAATTAATTATCTAATACTTATTTTGATAATTTATTATCTGAATTAACTAACTAATTTCTTATCAGATATTTAATTCAGAAAACTAAATTTCAAATAATTATGTCAAATGATTCATTATAAAATTTTAATTGTTCATTTTTATAATGAATTAAATTAATTTTAAAATTAAATTATTAATTAATTTAATTATTCATCTAGATAATCGATTATTTGATAAGTAATTCACATATATAAATTATCAAATAATTATTTTATTAATTTTATTAATTTACAAAATTAAAATCAAACACAACACTTGGGAAAAAATAAATTATAGTTGCAACTCAATTTGCAACTAAGGTGCAACTAAAGATTCAACCCATATGCTTTGTTTTCAAGATCTCATTTCACAAATTTTACAAGGAGGTTTTTTTTCTTGTATTCTCACATTAAAATACATGTTACATTTTGGAATGAGCTCATAAAAGCTTAACCCTAAAACTTAACACAAAACAAATTTAAAAATTTATGTGGCAAATATTTAATTCACTTACCCTTCTACCTTCCTACTTATTTGCCTACCTAAATAAAGAGAGGTAGGTTGGTATGTAGGACCTTCCCACTTTACTACCTATGGTTATGTACCAACCTACCTAAGTAAATTTATTTAAATTTCTTTCTTTCTAAAACTCAATTAATATGTCACATGGCAACTTTTGATTTTGCCATGTTTCAAAATTTAAAACCATCTAAATCAATAATCACAATGGATAGTGGATATCAATATTTCAAAATAAATTCACCCAAAAATCTTCAAAGTTCATGTGTTAGATTTTTATGAATGGATGAAAAGTAATGTCAGCATTACATTATGGTTATAGTTGTAGGGGAGTTGCATAGTAGTTGAAAAAAGTTGTTGGGACTAAATTGTAATGAATTGCATTAGTGTATGGTCATATATACAATGAGTTGTTTTTTTACAACTCATGCAACTTGTCTGATAGCACTCATGGGGGTGTAGAAATACAATGAATTGCAAGCCTAGTTGCAAAACACCCCTTTTCTCATAATGAAAATTAATTTCAATTTCTAACATACTGTCAAGTTTCAAATTTCAAAATGTCAACCTAAGAATTAATATCACTTATCTAGAGGATTTGAACCTCTAAAATGCCCATTTTAACATATATAAATGGTTTATAAAATGAAAACAAAACATTCAATCATAATCCAAATTATACAAAAACATTTATAACATAGTGAAATGAACTCACAACAAATGTGAAACCTATAGAAAAATATTTTGTGACCTTTTAATCCATGTTGTTTCCTTCAAAATTTTCAACACATCCTTTTGGGGATAGTGATTTATAATATGTTTTTTGAGTTTTCATGCAATGTGCCATAAACCTTCAACTAATCTCCAATTTAAGTAATTACTTATGTTGAACATATTGGAATTGTAACCCAAAATTAAACCACGTTATATCCACCCACCAAGTTTCATAAGGTTAAACACATGTGGTGGTTCACTATGAACACAACAAAAATATATATTGGTCATCACCCCAATTTCATTGTCATACAACAATCAATGGGGGAATCAAAAAAATCAAATCCAACAAAATGTTTGCAATAGTGCCAACCCAAGTTTACAACCTAAACCTTGTTAAAACCTAATCATTATGTAATTGCAACTCCAAAATCAAATAAGACCTACACAAGGGCTGAAATTAGTGGGTAACCTTGATTCATATCTAACAATTAACCACACTTAACAGACTTGCATGCTCCTAAATAACAACCCATAATGACACAATGTATCATTCTTGCAACTTTTCATTGATGTCCACCATTGTCATCACTAATTTGCCAAATGGTTGGGTCATATATTTAGTTAATTTTGGAGTTTTAAAAATTTCAAAATTAACAAATCACCATTTGGGTGCAAACAAGATACAATGAACCAATATGAAAATTTTAGAATATTTTATATGTCTTTTTTCCCAGAATTCTTTTTCCATATGAATGAATCTTGAAACAATTTTTTTGCAACTTGTTATAATAAATCTTTATATTGTCCAAGTATATGACATGTTTTTTTCTTCATCATTTTTAATGTGGTTAATAGGTCTTCATCCTTTCAATTTTTTTTCTCCATCAAATTTGTATTATTATATGAATCCTTTTGATAATCCTTTGCAAAATTAACTCTTGTCTAATACATTACTTAGTCATTTTTAAAGGTCTTATATCAAAACTTAAATTAAGAATTTCATCAAATGGATTTTTGGTTTGAATTCCTTGATGTTCATATGAATGAAAAATCAATAACTTGCCATGATTGCTTTAAATGGAAAACATAAATATTTATCCAATTTTGATTATTTTTCTTTGCGGTTCAACGCCTTTTTTTCGCTCATTGGATTGTGATTGCACCCACTTGGATGTTTTGAAAAGAAACTTTCATTTGGGGGTCACCATATGATGTAACAATAGATATTAATAATGTGGTCTCAAAGTTAATAGAAAGTTTGATCCTAATTCTCACATTTAAAAAAATCCAAAATGAATAATTTAATCTATAATTAATTAAATACATGGCTTTGCTACTCAAAGGTAGCAGGATTACTTCTTATGAAGATTTCCAAGTGTACATGCCCCAAGGTTGAGCTCGGATTGGGTTCAATACCCAAAGTTATGATCGACCACAATTCAATCCAAAAACAATTGTTTCATTTCCAATGTTTCTTCAATTCAAGTTCTTATCCCAAATAATTCTTATCGAGCCAACTGTAATTCAATGTCTTGTAAAAATTTCTCTCGTCTTAACCAAAATTATCTAAACACATAACATAAAAAACTAGATACATCTTTTGTGTTCCAAGAAAACTCACCTACAAACTACAAGAATCCAAGTTCAAAAACACATGGCAAAGCAAGAATATATCAAATGTAGTTTTGTTTTAATACCTAATAGTTTGTGTACTCAAGTTTTGACCAAAAGCAGTGGAACCAACCACACGCAATGGACTAAATACATCTTTTGATTACACGACCAAATTCAATTCCACACATGGTACGTAAGACTTGAAATATTTGGAACCAATAAGTAGATTGCTATAGAAATTAAACAAACATAAATCAAGCAACATACATTTTCATTTGTGAAGTTTAGATGCCAATGCTTACTTGCTAGGTCAAAGGCACAAATATTTTGATGTGATTTGTTTAGGTTGTGTTTTAAAGATAGTAAGTTTTTTCTTCTTTCATTAAGTAGGTTAAAATTCATTTTCAAAACATGTTTGATTCCTTTCCTTGCGTGTTTTTCACTCTTTTCATTTGGCTAATACATCTTAGTGTATGTAATGGCCTTTCTAGCATCAATTATGTTCTCAAGCTGTTTGGAATATCCAATGATTATTAAACATGCATTTGATGTATTCCGAGCGATGGATATAATCTATTCGCAAATTAAAAAGTCAATGTAGTATATATTATGGTTTTAAACTTACAAAAATGTAGACAATAATCATATCATGTTGAAAGTTTAAATAAAAAAAAAGTAGAATACAACCAAAAACCTGATGTTCTGGCTACCATGTGTTTCTAGCAATTCATTTTGGCGAAAAAAACTCATTGACATTTCTAGCGACAAAAGATGACGAAAGAAACACATGGTGGTTACCAAGTGTTTTTGTAGAAGGATATTGGGCGTAAACATGCTTAATAGTTGTTAAGTGTTTTTCCGCACATATATTGGGTGTAGAAATACCTAGTGACCACCAAGCATTTTTCCGTAGGGATATTGGGCATAAAGATGTTTTATAGTTGTTATGTGTTGCTACACAAGGATATTAAATGTAGAACACAAGTTTTTGTGTAATGACATTGGGTGCAAAAACCTTTGGCGACTACTAAGTGTTTATCTGTAGTGATATTTGTGTGTAGAAACGCTTAGTGGCTACTAAGCGTTTTAGTGTAAGGATATTAGGTGTTGAAATGTTTAGCGACTGTCGGGCATATTTTTGTAGGGATAATTAGTAGAGAAACAATTGGTGGCTATTGGGCATTTATCCACAAGGATATTAGGAGTAGAATTGTCGAGTGATTGTTAGGTGATTCTGTGCACCAATCTTCACCATAAAAGCTTTTAACAATCGCCTAATGTTTCTACGCAAGGATATTGGGCATGAAAATGCTTGGTGGCTACTGGGCATTTCTACCTAGGGATTTTTGCTACAGTGCATATCAGCGCAAGGATGTTGGACAAAAAAATGCTTAGCAATTGCTAGTTGTTTTCTAAAGGTACTTTGGTTGTTGAAATGTTTGGCACAACCACAAGTTTCTTCCTAGGCATGCTTGTTGGGGACACACCTAGCAATCACCATGTGTTTCATTTTACAGATGGTCAATAGAGAAGCGCATGGCGACCAATAGGCATTTTAATTAAGGGATGTTCACTAGAAAAACGCCTAGCAGCCACTAAGCATTTCAATCCTATGTTTTTTTTTGTAGAAACGTTTAATAGTCACTAGGAGTTGCAGTCCCTAGTTGGTTGCTCAAAAAACACAAAGTATTTTAAATCATAATCTTTACTTACAAGATGGACAAATTGGAAAACAAATGTGATGGCCAAAATTTTAATTTTCAATCTAATGTTGCATTCCATTTTTCTTCGCTTAGTAGGACATGGATAAGGGATTTATATTTGGTAGCTTTGTTAACATTTAAAACACTAATGAAAATGAAAGGGTGAATATTAGTATCAGAACATGCAGAGATCCATTAGTAGTTCTTGTATATGGACCTTATGGAGTGGAGAATTGCAATTGGTTTTAATTGAAGCTACGAATGAAAACTATTCATAGCAAAAACTATTATATCCAATTCGAAATGCGAACTATTGCAAATCAACGATAGGAATGGAGGTTTTTTGGCCATGCAAGTATCTATCGATGAATGATGAAGTGGTCAAGACGATGATAATGCAATGCCATGTGATAATGGATAGGGTGAATAGTCTCTCAAAGAAGCAAATTTCATGTACGACCGATGCCTTGGAAGAGAGCTTTCGGGCTAAGAACATTGGTGATGTGGAAAATGCGGGTAATATAGTTGAGGACTTGCATAATGAAGAATTACATGGTGAAATGAGTTATATTTCTAAGGATGGTGTGGAAGGGTCTATTGGGGAGTTTGGGTTTGATTCCATGAGTGAGGAAAGAAATGAAGAGAATATTGCGGAAGGCAATGAGGAGGTTGGTGGTGAAGAAAATTTTGAATGAAATGAAAAGGACTAAAATTAACGGAATGCACATGGGAATGATAACGTAATGTATGGCCATGGTGTGAGAGGAACAATTTCAAATATAACGAAAACATGTTGATCTAAGTGGTGAGGAATTGAATGTGATTTTGTAAACAATGGTGGGGTGTTCATTACAAAAGGTCAAGTGGTTGCATGCGACCCACATGAAGAAATTTTTGATGATCAACTTGGGGAGGACCATGTTGGGCTTTGCATCTTGTATTTTCCTGCAATTATGTCAGTAGTGATGACCATTTGGAAATGGTTATTGGTTCAAACAATTCTTGATGGGTACCCCCTTAAAAAGCATCTCATGGCATTTAATGAAACCCACATACTAGATGTTGATGATGTGAGAGTAATTAGTGTGAAGAAAAAATAAATTCCTTTCATAAAAAGAAGTGAAGCATAATTGATTTTGAAGGTTTCATTTTTAGAATTGAGGAAGTGTTGTCAAAGGAGTCTATGCACAATAAGGGGGCAACAACATGTTGCACCATCAATTGTTGTGAACATTTTCCTCGTGAAAAGACCTTGTTGAGATAAAAGTTTTGGAATTTGTCTTTTAAAGACCGCATAACATATGGTTTAGATATTCTAAAAAGGTTGCATACGAAGGGAAACAAAAGGTGACAAAAATTTATCAATATTCAAGGTTTAAACATCTACAAAATTGTTTGTTACCATATCATTGGTTTTTCAAGGTCGACATACATGTTGTACAAATTGGATAACAAGCAAAGTTGTTAGTTTTTACCACATGGGAACAAAGGTACACATAAATTACATATGTCAACCTAGAAAGTGGAGTCCAATATTGTTTAGTCATTGATTGACTTGTTTGCACAAAGTATGTTTCATCAAATGAAAGGGATTGGAAATGGTAGATAAGATGTGCAACATCTTTTGTTTGAAACATGGAAGAGTTAACAAGAACACAATGATCGGTGGACTATTATGAGACAACCAACATTTTTTGTTTCTATTTGGTGATAAACACTCAGCAACTGAAAAAATATCTTTCCAGAGATTGAAATGGATTTTTGAATGTATATTTGGCGACATACATTTATTGTGGAAAGGCTAATATTTCTTTGTTTTCGTATTTGTGGGTTGGCAGATAAGCAAGGAATTAAACATTAGAGGTATTTCTCAATCTACTATGAATAGGTTGAAGAAAAGACACCATTTGAATATCAATGTGCGAAAGCAAGGGTTCATGTTTACAAAATGAGTTGTTTGTGAATCCTTCAAGGACTTGATATCCAAATTGGGAAAAAATAGTAATGAGGCTTTAGAGTATGAGATGAAGCCAAAAAACCATATCTTGCACCAAAAATCATGTAGAAACTTATAATATATTTGGAGGACAAAGTTAGTGCAATCAAAGGATGAGTTCGTATGACAAGATGGACCATGCAAAAATTGCTCTTCCAAGGTTGCAAATGTGCAACAAAATGATATCTAGCCTTGGACAATTACCCATTACCCTAATGAGTATGATAGCACATGGTCATGGGGATGAGATATGTGCACAATATTTTAATGAATTGTGGCCAAACAATCCCAATTTCACAATTGGGTCCTTGTTGTAACTCTTGTAGACTTTGGAGGTGGCCCCAGGGATGTGTTTAATGAGGTCAAATTGGGATTTTTTGTAGTTGGCCATACACATGAGGATATAGATGGATGCTTTAGCTATTTGTCAAAAAACTTGAAGGAGGAAAACAATTACATTTTAGCAAATTTGATGAAAGCTTTCATGATCTTATAAGAAAGACTATTCATTCCTCAATTGATTCATGAGATTCCAAATTTTAAATCTTGGGTCCTAGGTTAATTGAAAGATGGCCTTGAAACATTGGTAGGGCATATTGATATGCAACTATTTAGATACTTTGTTAATTTGTCAAGTTAGCTAGTGATGCAATACAAAGTTTCCTCCCAAGTCTTATCCAGAGTCTGATAGATGAACCTCCGATTATATTATGGAAAACTAATCCAAATGGTTCACCGAAGTTACTTACTAGAGTTCTAAGCCCTGTTCTATACCACCCAATTTAGGGCAATGATGCATCCAGGTCAACTGAGAGAATTTTTTTTATAAGCTAGGACTATCCGAATACGTGGATTTATGGAAAATGGGCAAATTGCACAAAATTCCACATATGAAATGAAGATGAAATCATATGTGGAATACTAAAAAGATATTTTGTTGCATTTGTCAGACTGTTACTGCCTCGAAATATAACTTTTTTGGAGGGCTTTTAGCCTTCAAACAATTATAAATCTAACTATGTTAGGGTTTCATTGTCAACAGTGATGGATGTTGTTGATTTAGAAGATTTCATTCAAGTTCCTTATTGTGGGCCAAATAACATGAAACCTTTAATTGCATACACACTATTTATAGATCTTAATGTTGTAAATTTTGTGTTTGTGAGATTGCATAGTCCTAATATTGTTCTTCTTTGGATGGGAAGAGTAGAGGGTGATGTTGTCAAGGATGAAGAGAGTGAATTTAAATGGTGAGAGTTGAATGGTGGGTTCTTCTAAAGAAAGGATCAAATTTGGATGAACGACATTTGTATGAAGATTGTTGGAATGGCAAGTGGAAATGTAATTTAGTATATCTAAGACAATGGCTTGACATTTCAACTATTCTTTTATATTTTCTTGTTTGGAAAAATACAAGAAACAAAAGTCAAATCAATATTCTTGTTATTTATGCTGGTAGAGCTAAAGTTAATTTCGATGTTACTAATGCTTCAACCAATTTGTGAAGGATGTTAGTGACATTGATGAAATTATATTTGCAATTGTTCGATGTCGCTTATATCATTGTATTGATTGGATTGTTGTTTTAATTTTTTTTTTGCATTTTTGTTGTTGTATGGTTTAATAAATCTATTTTTTGTTGAAATTTATGCATGTACATTCTTAAAGATTAATAATTAATAATCTATTTTGTTCCACTTGATCCCTAATCTTTGGTGGCCACTAGGCATCAACTTTCCTTCTTACATGGTATGTAAAGCCCCAAAAATAATGGACTTATATAATATGAATAATAAAATTGCATGCATAAACATTGTTGTTATTGGTATGTTGTGCCTTGTTTGTATTTCAGAAAATTGAATTTTTATTTTTGTATAATGGGAATACTTGTGATTTTTTAATTTGATAATCTATTATGTATTATCACTTGCTAAGCATCAAGATAAATATTATTTCAATTATAGATTGAATTTGAAACATAATAGATTTGTTATTGTATGATTAACATGGATGGATCAAGTTGCCATTGTTAGAAACTTAACATGTTGTCAATGTATTACATTCAAAAGATTGGGTTTCTTTTTCACTTTAAATGGGAGTTGTGTCATTTAGTTCTCATAGCTTACAATCTATTATGTTTCACTTGGTGGCCACCAATCATTCAATTTTATTTTAAAAAGTTTTATGTTGTATATATATTTGAAAAGTATTAGTAAAATTTATATGATAGTATGATGTAATTTTTCCAATTTGGCCTTTCTCCTTGTTTCAAATTCAAAGGGTTGCGTCTTTTGATGTCAAATGGGAGCACTAACATTTTGGCTTTCAATCATTCATGAAAATTCATATTCTTGTCTTAGATTTGATATGATTTTTTTTACATAATGTGTACATGGAGTTTTTTGGAATTGTTGGTTACAAAGTTGTTTTTAATTGGAAATAATGTAATTGAAATTTTTTATAATATGACATTCACGTCAAAAATGATCATTTATTTGTTAAATCTGGTGGCCATCAAGTGGAGTTTATTCCATCCACCAACTTGTATAAAGTCTTCAATTAAAAAATTAGTTTTAAATTAATTAAATATGTG
>Ga0209208_10009030_pt1 | contig 13163 bp, 9 predicted proteins | sample S1TSphfallax_3_FD_187694 | JGI IMG/M metagenome (GOLD analysis project Ga0209208, IMG submission 187694) | Host-associated microbial communities from peat moss isolated from Minnesota, USA - S1T2_Fd - Sphagnum fallax MG (SPAdes) (version 2) | ecosystem: Host-associated > Plants > Peat moss >...
TGTTTTTTTTTTTTTTTTTGGTTTTTTTTTTTGGAACTTTTTTTCTGGCTTTTCACCTTTTAAAGGTGATTTTATTTTATTTTTTTGAAAAAGAAAAAAAATTATTGAAGGTTGGGGCTGTTTTGTTGATAGGTCTAGGATTTTCAAGGTTTTGTTGAAGTTTGATAATTATATAGTGATCATGGATCATATGTGTGTTGAAAGGGTTATTTTAATTTGGATGCTCCTTTCAGTGATATTGGGTAATTCTTTTGTTTTGCACATCACGAGCTAGAGATTTATTATTTCAAAATTTGTCACCTTCAATGTTTGGGGTTCCACCAATTTTGTGGATTTTGTTGAAAATTAAAGAAGAAACAGTTTTTTTTTGGGTAAAACCAATACAAAGACCTCATTAGGAAACGGTGGAGGCCACTGTATGCCATACAAACGTGAGATGAATTAAATTTGAATACAAATTGAATTTGAACTCAATGGAATTTTAATTATTTTCAATGTATTTTAATTCAATGCAAGTTTTATGGAATGTCATTCAATATCATAATACATGAGTAGCTTTGGCGTAATTTTTTTACAATTTTTTTATTCAATTTTTTTGAAAAATCATTAGCCCTCTTGTCAAAAATTTCAAAAATTTAGATTGAAGGCAACTAGAAGCAAGCCCTAGCCTAGTAGGGACAAACACATTAGTTATGAACTAGTTGACCATGAGGGCAACATGAGAGGTGTGATAATCGTTGTACATTTAGTAGATATATTCTTCACATGTTGAAAAAAATTTATTTAAAAACTCATTTGCTATAGTTAAAATTTTAAAATAAATAGAACCTAATTTCATGAAGTCAATTCTTTTTTTGGGTTTTTGGGTGAAATGTCCTAACAATTATCAAAGGATTCATTTTTTTCATTTTACCCATGGGACGAGGAGAAGGAAAAACAAATTCACTTTGTTAACTAGCATAGCGACGATACAAAAGGTTTGCTTTCGATTGTTGTGCTAAGTGAGATGAGATTTCTTTAATGTGATTTTCTAATTTTTAGATTTTAAAGCCCCTTTTACATTATGATGAGGGACCATGACCATGGAAATGTTGAAAGCTCTCAAAACATAATCAAAGGCCCATGGACATTCAAAAATCATTTCTTTGTGGGCCCGGGTTGTCAAGTCTAAAGTAAAATGAAAACAAACTTTATTGAAGTAACAACATACTGTGATAGAACCAAAAAAATTATTATTATTTTATGTAATTTTTTAATTTCTAGTTTGATTTTTTTTAAATTATTATTGATTTAGGGTTTTTTTTTTTCCTTTTTTTCTTCACTTTCCTTCCATTTCTTCTTTCTCCACTTTTTCCTTTTTTCTCTCATTTTTTTCATTTTAGCAAGAACGATCATCCTAAAGAGAAAATAATGTGTCAAAAAACTCTGACCAATCACAACTTTTTTGGCCAATGGGTTAACGAACTTCACTATGCTCACCTTTAATTATTTTCTTGAATCAAAACAACGTTATGTAAAAAAATCAAAGAAATCACAATTTTTTTGGACTATGTGCTAACAAACTTTGCACCTACCTTCAAAAATATTTTTTTTTAATTTTGAGAAATTTTATGTTACATTCCAACATCCAACGAATCAAGGTTCTTTTGGCCCATGGGCTAATGAACTGCACACCTTTCAAAAAAAATATTAAAAAATGGAAAAAAAATCTATGACAAAAAATGTTAAACTAATCATGGCTTTTTGGGCTCATGGTCTACTAAATATCTGACCCACCTCTACCTTTAAAAAAAGTTATTAAATTTTTTACATTTCAACCATCAAAATATGACCAATCTTTTGTTTTTTTTTAAGGTCATGGTCCAATGGACTTGGTGGTAGGCACACCTATTTGAAAGGGGGGGGTGGGGGTGGCTTTGTAGCAAGTTCGTTAGACCATGAGACATTATCCATATTGTATTTTGTTTTGATAATTATGGGCTTTGGAGCTCTAGTGTAAAAGCTGCCTAAGCTGGTGGAGATATTCAATTTTGTATCATTTTTGTCACTATAAATTAATTTAATTATTTTCTCAAAATTATGTTGTATTGGGTCCTCATTCATCATTGGGGGCTTCCTTTATAAAAAGTATTCCCAAACTTTTTTCCACTAGTTTTTACAAATAATATTTACACATGACAAATTTAAATGAAAAAACAAATAGACCAAGTTAAAATAATTTGTGGTGGTGATGATTTTTCACATGGTTGCATTATTGTGCAATTTTTTTTTTAATACAAATGTCATTTCGTTTTTAATAAACTCTTATGGACAACTAAACCTGTTTTTTTAATGATTATTTCTTGCACATGTAACATGTGCCTAGAGCTAGAAATTATGAGCCTAATAAATATAATCAACAAGTGAAAAGGTTTTTTTTTTAATCTATTCATTATATCCCTTTGGTTTAAAATTTCAAACTTTTGAAATTTTGATATGATTATACCCAATAAACATGTATTTGCATAAAGAGAAACATGTTTTTTGTTATTTAAAAAATTGAAATCAATTGTATTCTTTTATTTTAAATTATAATATGCACAATTGACTCTAAATTGACTAGAGATTCAAAATCATTTTCACACAACATCAGGCTAATAGCACAAGCCATAATATTGTCCATGATATTGAAATTAGTATTAAATTGGTACAAGATTAGTATTGCCTCAAGTCCTTACCAACTTGATATGGGTATTACCTAAGCCATATTAAGTTCATAAGGTCTTTGCTACCAATATTGCTACCATTGTTCATACCAAGTGCATGCTTACATATCATACCAATGTTGGTGCAAACATTGATGCTAACTTTAGATTTTTTGGGTGAATAACTATAATTCAATATGATGTGTGTACAAATCATAAAGAACAATGAGAAAAATCCTTTAGTTTTGTGAGGGTTCTTGCTCTTGTGAACTAGACTCACAAAATATATTGTGCATTTTATAGATAAGGTTATACCCTAAGGTGGAAGCCATGCCAAATTCAAGGGCCTTGGTGAAATTGGTTATGCCAAGCCCCTCCCCTATTTTGTATATTGTAGTGGTTTTCAAATAAACATTTCACCAAAACAATTAAACCCAATTCTTCTTGCACACCTTAAAGTTCACATTCACAACATTTTCAATATTGATGGGGTGACATTAATGTTGCACAAATGGGTCTTTTATTCAAATACACTTAAATGTAAATAACATATTCATTATGATACATATGATTATGATGGACTTGTTTGAGTTATGGTGATTGATTTATTGTGTTATATATATAGAAAATTATAATTATGTTATTAATAATAATTATCTTGAGTATTACAATTGTATTACCTTTTTATACCTTGAAACATCTTTAAATTGTGTAGAGTTTGTCATTAAAAAAATTCATACAATACTTTAATGTAATGTGTTGATCAAGGTTTTATTTTCAAGTAGGTGCACTAGTTAGGATCTCAACATTAATTAGTAGTAAATGGCGATTGTCCTAATGGACAAGTAGATTATTTTTGGGAATCTTGCGTAGTTTTGGCGACGTACAAGAACACATTGTCTAAATTTAACAACTTATTTTTTTTCTCAAGATATGGCAAATGTTTTTTACAAGTTTCCAAAAAGCCCCTTTGTTGGATTTGCCATCCTTTTTTTTTGTCACCAAATTGCAAAAATTTGCCCCAAAAAAACATTGATGTTGATCATGTTTATATTGACCAATTGTGTAATTAATTTTATTTCTTCACTTGCCATGGTGTTGTAGTGTTGTATTTTTACACATATTGTACATAATTTGATTTACCTATGATTTATCATATGTTGGTTTGGCTATATTTCATTGATAAATTTATAGTAGACTAAAATTATTTATTCTAACCCTTATATGTTGTGGATTATTAGATCAACACCGAAGATCATTATCGAAAATAACAAAATCATACATATAAATATTTGAAATCTCAAAACATGAAAATTGAAACTCGAAGGCACACCTTGAAATAAACCCCAAACATCAAAAAGTTGAAACCATGCTCACATTGAATTGGGTTCCAAGAAATAAACTTCACATAAATTAATGTCTTATAGTAAACACCTAACATAATGAAAAAGTTTGAAATTGGTTATTTCCCTTTAACTTTATTAAATTGAGTAAATCTTATATGCCCTTGTTTTCACCCAATTTGGAAAGTTTTTTGAAGCTATATACCTTTATCTAACTTTTTGTTGAAATTTTTGTTTAATCTTATCCAACTAGCACCTTAAAATTGATATTTTTGTTTGATACCAATTAACAACATCATGTCATGCCCCACAACACACACATGTTGGAACAAGGTGGCTCGTTGTTGACATGCCTAAATCCACACATTAAGGTCATCCATGTTGATTATCACCATTGCATCTTGTCGGATTGAGGCTGGTAACTTGAACTCACAGCCAAACAATAAGAAGTGTGGTGAAAAAGATGAAAGAAAAACTTGTTATAGTAGTTGTAATAACCATGGTAGCTATAAAAGCCATGGTAACTATAAGTCCCATTCTCAAGTATGGCCTTTATGGAGACCATACTTTTGCAAACTCGGCTTCACCATCTACATCATCCATTTAACTAACCCGTTTGCCTCATGATGGTCTCATAAAGTTATATGATGATCAAGTGTTTTCACACAATTTTTGGAATTCCCCATAGAATTTTGTACCTTGGCCAATGAGAACTTTGGTTGGAGCCCCAAACCTATCAAATACCTTGTCCAAAAATGCATATGTTGCCCTTTCATTGGTACAATTTGGCAACAGAACCAACTCCAAACTCCATCGATATGCAAGCCCCATAATTAATAAAGGTTATGAGTGAAATGTAGGTGCATTGAAAGATTCATGAACTTGGTCACACACCATACACCTATAAACAAATTGTTGAACTTGCAATTACATCCTTCACCACCAATATTGTGTACAGAATAAATTTGTATGGACTTGTCAGACCCCAAAATGGCCCAACTCCTCATGAGCATGCCTCACAAGGCTCTCACGTTGTTATGGGTGAAGCACAACCTTCACTTGTCCATTTGCCCACATTCGTAAGAGGGAATTACCTTCCCATTTGAATTGTTTTGTCTTGTGCACAACATGATCCCTTTCTTTAGGTGTTAATCCAAATGGAACTTCACATGCTTACAAATATGCAATGACATGTGCATCATCATAAATATTTAAGGCACCATTGTCCACATCATGGGGATCCCCATCATCGACACTAGTCTAATGAACATCTCCAAAACACCCCAATAAGGTATAAAGGTATGTGAAGGCATGCCATCTTAATACCACCTCCAAATCCACATCACCATGCAAAATGAACCCTAGTGGTATCCTCTTCGTTGGAACTTGGGTTCTAACTCAACCCATCGGCATGTCAATTAACCCCACTAGGCTTATGAATTATATCAATGTCATATTTTTGCAAGATAAGTGCCCACCTGGCCAACTTTCCTATGAATCGATATAATTTCATAAGGAATTTCACAAGCCGATGATTGGTAATCAAAGTGAATAGGCTACCATAAAAATAACATTGGAATGATGCAATAGCCCAAACAACCACAAGGCATTCCCCTTCGTATGACTTATATTTGGCCTTTATCTTATTGTTGGACCAACTAACATATGCCACCACAAATTTTCGACTATCATCATCAAGTTGGGTAAGCATAGCTCCCACCTTATAATGTTTTAATCAATGTGTAATTAGAATGGTCATCCTTGAATGGGTCGCCTCAACATGGGAATTGATGAAAGCCTACCCTTTAATTCCTAAAAGGCTTGCTTTTGTGCCTCATCCCAAATGAACTCCTAGTCAATATTTGTCAATTGGGTTAAAGGTTTGGCTATGATACTAAAACCTTTCACAAACCTCTAATAGTAATTACATAAGCCCAAAAAAACTCATAACTAATTAACATCTATTAGTTGGGGAACTTATGAAATGGCTTCAACCTTGGCTTTTTAAACCCCCAATCCACTTAAATAAATCATGTGACTCACGTATTCCACTTGAATATGAAAGAACTGGCACTTGCCTAGATGAAGTTTAAAATTATGTTCCTTAAGTCTTTTAAACACCTTTCACAAATGGTGCATATGATTTCATGGGGTTAAACTAAAAAACATGATGTCAACAATGTAACATTTGGCAAAACCAAGACCCACCAACACTCGATCCATGACCCTTTGAAATTCTACAAGGGCATTCTTTAAACCAAATGGCAAAAACTTGCATTAATACAAACAATCCTTCCCATGGGGATCAATTCCCCAAAAAAATCATTTTGATTTTGTCACCTTCCTTCAATGGCAACTGATGGTAGCCAAACTTCAAGTTCAAAGTATTAAAAACCTTGGCTTGTCCAAAGGCATCAAAGATCTCCTTCAGTGGGGCATGGCATATTTATCTAAATGGGTCTATTTATTCACCAGACAATAATCCCCACACATGTGGAGTTCAATCCAATTGTTAAAAATGTACTTCTTGACCAGTGTCACTATTGTTAAAGCATATTCACCCAAGTAGACAATTCCACCAAACCAACATCCAACAACTTTGTTGTTTGAGCTTAAACTAAGGCTTTCTCCACTTCACTAAGCATGTAAGGTTGCTTGAAATTTGGATTATCATGTTTCAATATCATTTGGACCTATTGTCCCCTTAATTAACCCAATTCCTTCAAACAAAAGGCAAAACATCTAATGAAATCTTGTATTATCCATCATGTTTCATGCACCTCACCTCCTATAAATGTTCAGTCAATTCTTGGGTCCCATGCTTTTGTAGTCACATGCACCTTGGGTTGGGATATGGAACATCCCCAACATCAAATTAGGTTGAAGGCATGGCTTGTGATTATTATGTAAAATGTGGAAAGGTGCCATCATGTCTTAGCACCCCCACATCACCAATTTCATGTTCCACCCAAAAAAAAGTCCCTTGGCATCCTTGATCCCATAATTGCCAAGGATGTACTTGTCATGTTATAACATCACCCCCCCCCCCCCCCTTTGCACCATCATAGTTAACCTAGCAAAAGGTGCAACAAGTGAAAGATGGGGTGAAGAGGGTGGGTGTGATTAACCAAAACATAATTGTTCTACCAAGACCAAACTAAAAATCCATGTGAAGCAATTAAGATCCATAACTTGCACCAGAATCTGCCTACAAATTCCTTCAAAAATGCCTTACATAGTTATGGTGCCAATGTAGAACCCCATGGCCTATTCCCTTTCATTTGCATTGGTGTCTTCCATACTAGATGAATGGGGTCTCAAATCATTCGTAGGGCCCCATTCCTAAATGCATCAAAATGTGGAAAACTCATGAATGTTGGTAAGGTTGTTTGTGGAAGGCCAACCCTCTTAACCATAATTGAAGGTGGTTGGTCATCATGATGAATTGTATATGAATGGTGTCCTGGATTTAGTATGTCATCCACTAAGCATGTGGGTGACCTGGGAATGAACTCATATGTTCGTTAGATCATCTTTGCTGGTGTTAAATTAATCCACATCCATCGGAATTGATGGGCTTGTGAACCAACTAAAGCAACATCCATTTGCATTGGCTCGTTGATCCAAGCTTTGATATGTTGCCATCCATCCAAAACAATTGGCCTATAATCCCCCAATGGTGGGACATTCTACAACAAATATGCATATTGGTGCATATGTGTCTGCTACAAATGTTGCACAACACAAATCAATTCCTAGAATAAACTTGACCTAGGATTAGAAAGTCCTTGGCTTGTACCTACTTGTGAAAGACCTTGACATGACCATTTAAAAATGACCAAGTCAATTGAGCCAATCCCGGCCAAATATAGTGTCCCCCAACAAGGTGATGTTGTTTAATAAATAACACTAATAACCTTGTATGGCCAAAGTTGGTAACAAGTGGGGATACTTTTGTTGCAACATCATAACATGCCACATGTAGGTTTGTCTAGCTTGTGGATCCTTCTTCACATAATGGTATATCTAGAGTAGGATGCCTAGTTGTAGAGACGTAATTAAATAAAAAATAATGCCTCCAAACAATTCAAGTAGGCATATTCTAATGTGCCCCCAAACTTTTTAAGAAACCCAAACTTGGGTTTCATAATGAAATAATAGAAAAAGAAAAGAATTAAGGCACACTCCTTAACTCTCAACATTTCAAGGGTAGGAGGGTGTGCTAGAGCTCCGAAATGGAACTAGGATGAATTCACAAACAAGAGTTCAAAATGAAATCAACTTACACAACCAAAAAAAGAGGGTGGTTAATGCAAGTTGAAGTGGCATATTAAGTAAGGAGAACCTCAAGCACAAGTTTTACATAGCTCGCAACCTTTGGGAGGAGGCACCACTCCCCTCCTTATATTATATTCTATGAGAATTTACAGGGGCTACATCCAAATGACATGTTTTCCTAGGACTCCCAAATGGGAGTCCCAAAATTGGGACTCTTATTGTCTTGAAACTCTTGATGTTCATATCTTCTTCAAATCAAACCTTTTTGGATCATGCGAGGGCAATATTTTATATCATTTAGAAGGTCTTTCTAGCTAGAGTCATTTGGAGATCATTTGACCCTTATTCTAGGGGGATTTAGGACTTTTTTTTTACTATAATTCATGCATTTCAAGTATAAATGAAAATGTGAGGACACTTTAGGCATCTACATTTTGAGACCTTTCCAATGGTATCCTGGGGGCCCGATTTGGTGTTTGTTTGCCTTTTCAACCAAGGCTTTGAATATTTGAGACTCTTAGACGATTCAAAACCCAATGTGGAAATGCATTTAGGAATCATTGGGTTCAATCTCTTGCATTCCGCCTCATGTGTAAGAGTGTGTTTCAGTTTTGAACACACTTTTTTGGCCTCAATTCGTGAACCCAATGTTAAGGTTACGATATATTCCATCCTTGGGAATATCCCACTAAATAATCTTAGTATCCAATGGGCTCAAACTTGGAGGCCCATTACTAACATCCATTAATGAACATGGGCTTGGTGATGATGGAATGTGCCAAGCCTAATGAATGTAGTGACCGGTCGATGCCTAAAGTTCATTCAATGTGCCCCGTGGTGGCCTAATATCCAATGAATAAATTGGAATGATTAACATTTCTTATGGCCCTGACACCACTAATTCACCATTTGGAAGTGCATCCTAATCATGGACATTACCTTCCAATAATTCAAATCCATGTGCAAGGCCTGAAAATCCAACCAACATACTTGCCTTGTTAGATTTTCTTGCTTTCCCCCCAATGAATCACATTGGCAATGAAGCCTTGTGATTAGCTCATGTTTGCTAACCTAGACAATAGTATGTGGTTTTTTCTCAAAAATCAATGGCAACCCATAGGGGGTACAACACCACACCTCCAACCAACACATCATAGGATGTAACATGTGTGACCGTTATTTGGGCCCACACAATAGTGTAATCTATGGCTTGTTGGGATTAACTTGGATCACAATCTCCTGTTTGGTTAACCATCGTGCCTTCTCTAACCCACCCATGGATGTCAAAATTTAATATGGGCACGGGTCAAAATCGGCATGGGTCAATCCAAGACCATCAACAACAACTTTGCCCAACATTAATGGTTAGACACCAAAATTGAACAACACTTTACAAGGTTGGTATTGATGTGCCAATGCCCCCCTCAACTAAAACATTCCTTCCTCATCATGCACAACCATAACCCCAAGAATAACATTGGCAATTTGATCAATGGTTGACCATGCTAGAAGGTCATGAAGTTTGGCCATAGCTGCATGCCAAGATTCAAATTGAACCTTAGTCACCTCTAAATGATTGGCCTTGAAAACTAGATGAGGAACTACATGAAGTACAAAAATGTCTTCTAACCTAACCATCACATCTAGTGTTCCACCATTTTCACATAATGTGGCCGCCATGTAAGACTTCTAGTTGAATACATGAAATGACCAATGTCCTAGTAGAACATAGTGGTGCCTAACACATTGCTTTGGCTGCCCCCATCAAACTTGTGGGTGTTTTAGACCTAAGAATAGAACTAGGTGCCTTGACATTCCATTACAAGTTGATGCCCCCATGGGATTGGGAATGGTGTATGTCAACACAAATGATTATGGGAGACACACTTTGCATTGAACCTCACCATGCTAAAGATCTAACCTCTCATTAACACCTCATGGTTATGGCACCTGCACATTATCTCATGTCATACTTGTAACAATGGAAATCATCTCATTAAGATTTAAAACCATAGCATGGTTTTTTATCATATATTGCCCATGATTCATGATCTTTTGACATATGTGGCATCGTATCATCTAGTGCCACTGATCTTGAAAAACCAACTCCACAAAAGGATCATGGATTAACATTTGACCCATATGATTAGCCATTTTCCTAATCCTCAACCTAAATGCAATGGATTTCTTGACCTAGATGCAATGGATTTCACTTTAGTTGCCATGTTTATGACTTTAATCTCCAACTGTGCAAACCTAGTGTCCATGGTGTTGGGCTAGCCTTGAGTTGGCTTGGCAGTCGACCTTTTGTTGGCCGCACTTTTCCCTTCTAACCCTTTTTAGAACCTTGGCCCATATTGGCACTAATGTTCTATGATTAACCCAACCATAATTATGGGTGAAATGTGAAGAAATGATCAACATCATGCCCATGTGCATGACAATGGGAACATGGTCAGTTGGGATTAGGGTTGGAGGTTGTGGCATATGGTGGATTGGGTCAATTTTTCTTCTTGTGAGGCCCACCACACCTCTAACACCTTATTCCGCTGAATAAGATGTGGAACCACCACTTGAATATGGTTTGACCCACCTTGGCCTTGGGTGGTATAGACTTGGTGGGATGACCTTGTGATTGTTGACCTAATGGTGCTAAACAATTCCTTGAGTTTTCTTTGTTAAATCCGTTTGTTCTAGATGACCACCCATTCTTTCACCATGTTCATTTCAATCCTTTTCGACAATTGAAACACACTAATTAAAGTGAGTTGGGCAGATTATAATAAAAGACATTTCACACAAAATGTTTAAGCTTTTTGTCCAATATCCCATACCAAAACTGAACTATTTGGGCTTTTGTGTCATCTTGTGTCACAACATTACAACAAAAGTGTCCATGTATGTTAAACGATTTTGTTGGATTTTGAGTGAATTCATTAGTTATAATGAACGGGGACAAGTGAAAAAGTAGTGAATTCACTGGTCTAGTGAACGAGGATTAGTGAACTGCACCCACATTTTGTAGTAGTGCAATGATCAACCTACACACCCATGCATAAGCTTCTCATAAACTCTCATGGGGCTTACGTTGGAAATCTTGTAAACTACGCAACTTTTCAATCCTAACCCCTTCGTAAATCTGCCACAACTCATGGAAGAATTCCACAATTGGGTTAAATGTGGGCAATGAACCATGTATACTAATGGATGCACATGCACCACCACTTTAATAGTTCCACCACTTCCGGTGGCTCCACTACCACTAGTGTTTTTGCTTCCATTTGCTAAACTAATGCCCAAAGTTGCTATTGCACCACTTGGGCCATAATTCCCCTAGTGATATGAACATAATTGGGAGACCAATGTAGTTGCCACTAATAAATTTGAACCTCATGGGCAAACTTGAACTCATGATAGTCATCTATAGGCGACCCTTCCAAATGTTGAAATGAACATTTTCATGTTATGAAGGGTGTGAATAGTTGGGGATTGTGCATTTGTTACATATCACACTAGTTATCAAACTCTTGGATGAAATCATATGGCTTAATGGTGCCAACCACCCCTGAATATCAATGGGGTCCTTTGGTGGCTCCATACATCTCTTCCATGTCTCACAACAATGGTATGGTGACAAACCTTGGGGAAAAATCTATGTAAAAATTTGAAGACTCTCCCCCATATGATGATGAAGGTGGTTGAAATCGCACCCCTTACTTGGTGAAACCATTAATAATAGTGTCCATGTCCTTTGAATCTTGTGTCAGATGAACCCTAAACCCTAACTTGGGTATGCCCCCTAAAATTCAATCACAAAAAAATGATACACTTGTGATGGCTCAAACTAAATCAACAATGATGTTGAACTTGTTGTGGCTTAACCAAACCCCCAAAACATAAACCTCATAACATGAACCCAAGGATGTTGCACTTGTATGGCTAAGGCACATGCTCCCACAAAAACATTTTATAGGGCCAACAAACTAAGGCACATTGTGTTCACAATAAGGTGGTCTACTGGTCATCAACCCAATCTCATCACAACAACAAACAATGGGACGTCCTAGTGATCAAATTTAGAAATATCCACAAATGTGCCTCCAAGTACAACCTAAACCTTAATTAAAACCTAATCAACATGTTCATGGAAACCAAAAGTCAAGTAGGACCTGTTCAATGATCAAGATTAGGTGGTAGCCTTGTCCCATGCCCAACCATTAACCACATTAATCACAACCCTGGGCTCATTGTAGCAATAATGACACATGTGGGAAGGCACATAACCTTTCCCTTGAAGTTTCATTCTAAACAATAAACATGGACTACCAAAAGGTCAACTTGAGAGCATATGTTCACCCCAAGGTCATAACCAAATGGCACACACCTTGGTAATCCCCTATCTCTTGAAAGCATATGATAATCCAACCAACATCCTAATAGGTAACAAATGTAACCTAATTAACATAAGTGTAAATGCACAACTCATGTAACACAAATATCTACTTTTGTGATTTTTGCACAAAAATCACAACATGAACTAAAATATTTCGTGTTTGCTAATGGCGCGGCACTCCACCACCTCTAAAGTGCATAAAATATAACTCACTAGCATAATGTTGAACCGCCAAATGTTTGGTACGAAAAAATTGACCACAAACCACCTTACACCCTGGAATGAACCTCCAAAAGTGCCTTTCTCCAACTGAGTTGAAAACTCTCACACTATAAACGTTCCTCATTGTGAATTAATTGCCATAGAAAGCTCCCGATTTCACCTTTATATAAGTGAGAAATGAATTTCCAAAAATTAAATGGAAACCAACTCCAAAAATGCCAATTAACCTTTGACCTCCAAAAA
>Ga0209208_10009031_pt1 | contig 13163 bp, 4 predicted proteins | sample S1TSphfallax_3_FD_187694 | JGI IMG/M metagenome (GOLD analysis project Ga0209208, IMG submission 187694) | Host-associated microbial communities from peat moss isolated from Minnesota, USA - S1T2_Fd - Sphagnum fallax MG (SPAdes) (version 2) | ecosystem: Host-associated > Plants > Peat moss >...
TTGTCTGTTTTTTTTTTTTTTCCGGACTCCTAGAGCCGCTCAGTCAGGGAGGAGGAGGCGAGAAAACACGAACATCGCGAATCATGACCGCACTGGAATGAATGCAGTGGTCGTCTACATGCGGATGTTTGTCAGGTTTACAGATTGATTGAAGTCTTTCAGACGCGGAGGAAGCATTATTACTTATGTATTGCGAGTACATAGTAGTGTTTATATCGTGGATGACTGGAAGCATTTTGCCTATTGCGACTGGTGAGGCGCACATGTTGTTGAATTCAGTGTTTTAGGGTATTGGGCATCGGGTAGGAATTTGACGTGCAAGAACAAGAGGGCGAAGAAGAATCAAGCGGTTGAATGTTTGGGGCAGTCAGTTCTCAGAGAATGAGGGGGCGGAATGCAGATGGAGTGGCCGCCGCGCAGAAGAGGCGAGTGCTGCTCATTGCGTGTAGCATGGTTCTCATGTTATCGTTGTTGTCCATTTACCATAGTTCTTTCTTCAGGTATCATCGGCTTCACAACAAGAATAAACTGATTAGGGAGGAGCGTTTCTCGAATGATGATAATGCCGGCCGCGGCCGCGGCTCTTCTTCTTCTTCTTCTTCTTCTGATTGGTCTGTTTCTTCTTCCAAAGCTTTGGAAGTCACGGCTGTGGAGGAGGAACAGGAGGAGGAGGAGAACGATCATCCTCTCACTGCAAAGTTGCACGACAATACGGGGAAGCTACTCGATGCTCGTGTCACAGCAGAGGAGGAGGAGGCGGCGGCTACAACCGGTAATAACGAGCAGTCAGATGGCCAAGATGACTCAGAAGACAAGAATGACAGCAACGACAGTGACGAGAATGATAAAGAAATTGAAGATACAAGAGATGAGAGATCTTCTGTTGAGGAATCTGAATCATCAGCAGATGATAGCAGCAGCAGCAGCGACGACGAGGGAACCGATGATCTTCCGCTCAAATCCATCCCAGTATGCTCAGATACCATACTTTCATTCTCAAAAGAAATAAATCAATAATCTCAGACTTGTGATGATGATGATGATGATAATGATGGTGGTGGGTCTGTTGAAGGAAAATATTCATTGCTTGGTAAGAGCAGAATCAAAACGAGATATGAAATCTGAACAATGTTTATGCAGGATAGTTAGTTGTTTTGAGAGTTTTAGGTTTGGGGGTTTTGCAGGTTTGTGATTCGCAGTATACAGACTTGATCCCCTGTCTGGACAGACGACTTCAAACGCAAATGAAGATCAAGCTCAATACATCTCTCATGGAACACTATGAGCGCCATTGCCCACCTCCAGAGCGCCGTCTTAACTGCTTGATTCCCCCCCCTCCTAATTACAAGGTATAATATCACTCGTCACCCGCTGTCTGTTTCTTGCTTGTACACAGCAGTCACAATGCATGCAGAGCATTCTAAGCCATCTTAAGTACTCTTTTGCTCTGGAATCATCATTTACACCAGTTAGTATAGAGTTGACCTGGAACTGGAGGCTTGTTGAGCCTCCACTGATCCTAGCATGTTTCGATATCCCAGGTGGCTGGGTGATCACCACCTATAAACAAAATCATGTCCCATCTTTTGCATAAATACGGTCTCATGCTAGTTATTAGAGACAGGGAATATGGGTCTGTTGTTTGGTCTTTGCACGATAAGGAGATGGCACAGTGGGAGCACCTGTGGACAGGTGCCAATCAGGTGGCCAGCAAGCAGGGACGAAGTATGGCAAGCCAATGTTCCTCATACATTTCTTGCAACTGAGAAATCCGATCAACACTGGATGGTGGTGAACAACCAGAAGGTCAACTTTCCAGGTGGTGGCACCCACTTTCCTGATGGTGCTGACAAGTACATTGTACATCTTGGGAAGGTAAACTTGTGCACTCAAACTATTTGAAGCGTCTGCACTTGCTGTTGAATTTCCATGTGTTTTTAAACTTGGAAGTTCCTGAGGCTTGACTGTGGGCTTTCTGTGAGGTATGTGCTCTTGCATAAGTTTGAGATTATGTTTGTGATATAGGGTCTTGTTACATAAGTTGGACCTGTAGCTATGTGTGCTACCTAACCATAAGTGGTATAGGGTAAATTATCAAAGATTCAATGGGAAAATCTGGAGTCCACTTCCTCATCTCCTTGGTAATCTAAAGAACAGTCTTCCTTTTCAATGAGAAATTTCCTTTTAAGAGAACAGTTGCACAACTCTTCTCTTCCCTGAGGAGGGGCTGGTTGTTTGATCACTTCCATCACAGATGGTGGAGATGAAAAGGTCAATCAGAATTGTGCAGATGGAGTATAGCAAGCAGTTAAAGCAGGCTAATTTATTTTGAAGACAGAAGTACTTGATGATCATATTCTAAAAGCAGGTTTTGGATTGTTCCCTCTTTGCTTGGAATTTGTCCAGGAAGTTCTGTGATAGAACTTGTAATGTTCCTGTCTAGAGTTCTGCAGATTCTAAATCTGGAGAAGATGATGAATGTTGTTTTGTTCATGACAGTGAGAATGTTGCTTTGCCTACAGATGCTCAAGAACAAGGATGGGAATCTCAGCAGTGGAGGTAAAATAAGGACTGTCTTGGATGTGGGGTGTGGGGTGGCAAGCTTTGGTGCCTACTTACTTGACTTGGACATTTTAGCAATGTCTTTGGCCCCCAATGATGTACACCAGAACCAGATACAATTCGCATTGGAGAGAGGGATTCCTGCAACCCTAGGTGTATTTGGCACAATGCGACTTCCTTATCCAAGCAAATCTTTTGATTTGGCCCACTGTTCTCGGTGTCGAATTGACTGGGCACAACGGGGTGGTATTCTGCTTCTGGAGGTTGATAGGCTATTAAGGCCTGGTGGGTACTTTGCCTGGTCATCTCCTCCTGTGTATCGGGATGATCCAGAAGATGCAAACACATGGAAAGAAATGGTGGACCTGGTTGGCCGCATGTGCTGGACAATTGCTGCCAAAGATGGACAGACTGTGATTTGGGCCAAGCCACTAACAAATGAATGCTATGAAAAGCGAGAAGTAGGTACAGAACCACTAGTGTGCAGTGACAGCATAGATATTGATGCAGCCTGGCAAGAACCTATGAAGACTTGCATCACTCCACTCATTGGATGTGAGCCTCTACAACTCACACCAGTTAGCCCTGTAACTCTGCAGTTTTCTCTTTGCATGCCTTTCCAAGCCTTCTTTTGGACACATTTTCTGAAAAAAAATTCACCTGAAGTCCTATTTGCTATTCATCATTCTAGCTTTCAGATTATCCAACAAGTATTGTAAATTTGGTGGCTGTGTTGAAGCAGTTGGAAAGGGTTTGGAGCCATGGCCAAAGCGCATGTCTACCCCTCCTCCACGCCTGAAAGATCTTGGTCTCAATGAAAAAGCTTTTGCTGACAACTCGGTAATCTCTTTGCTTCAAATTGTCCTGTAAACTAGACCAGATCACTTAGTTACCATCACTAGTTGGTGGTAGATTTGTTCATGTAGTCACTTTTTGTATTTGCATCTTTGAAAATAGTTCCAGGTTGGCAGTCTGTTTGCCATGTATTTAGACTTTGGGGCAGTGTGAACTGAATTGCAAGCAAGCTGAGCATTCTGAGGGGTTTTGCACATCTATATGCAGAATGCATGGAAGAGAAGGGTGGAGTTTTACTGGAAGCAGCTGAAAACTGCAAAGCAGGTGGAGCAAAATAGTATCCGCAACATAATGGACATGAATGCCAATTTGGGTGGTTTTGCTGCAGCATTGAGAGCAATGAACATGCCAGTGTGGGTGATGAATGTGGTTCCATACTCAAGCCCCAACAGTCTCAAAGTTGTCTACGATCGTGGGTTTATTGGTTCCTTCCATAATTGGTAAATTCATCTGTCACTTCTTATACATCTGTTCTGTGAGATCTGCACAGTAAGTGGGATGTTTGCTCTTGGATAAGTTATTCATTTGTGATTCATTTGCAATTGAAATGCATAAAATTGGGGATTTGTTTTGGAACTAGCTAGAAATTGTTAACTCAATGAATGCATCAAGAGATCCACCTGCTGATATTAGCTGTGAAACATTCTCTTGGAATATGCATCAATATTATTGTTATGGCGTCTCTTATGTGGATGGTCTTGTGCAGGTGTGAAGCATACTCCACATACCCACGGACGTATGATCTGCTACATGCCTGGGGTGTACTCTCAGATATCTATGATCATGACTGCAGTGTGGAGGATCTTCTGCTAGAGATGGACCGCCTTCTGCGACCATATGGTCTTGTTATTATGCGTGACAGAGGTTATCTAATTGATCAAGTTAGCAAGCAGCTTGATGCACTACACTGGAATGCTTGGTCTACAGTGTTGGATGCTGAAAAGGATGAGATTTCAGATGCAGATGAAAAGATTTTACTTGCTCGGAAGCAGCTGTGGCAACCTGAGGATATCTTGTGATCCTGGGATGTGTTACATCAGAGCCTGTTTGATTAGTAGAAATAGGCCATTAGATGATATGATTGAGTTTGTGATTTTATTATTTTGCATTAATTGCAACCTGAGGTCAATATAGAGGACCAGAAATATGGGAAAAGAGGGTAAGCACTAGATTTTTTGTAGGTAGGGAATACAAGTTGCTTCTTTCATGTGCAACATCAAAGTAAGGCTCAAGATGCATTGAAAGGAAGGTTCTATCTCTGCTATGCTGAGGGAATGGCGTTGGAAGGACTGGAGGGTATTTGTTGGCTACTGGTCTGGTCAATAAGGTAACTGGATATGAGACAAAATCACACATTACTCCTTCTCAGCTTATGTAGTCCCATAACTTCTATGTACTTTGTGACCTGGTAGTTTGGCAGTCCAAGGAATAGCCACTAACTTCTGATTTGTTTGAAAGGCAGGACTTGTGAATGAAGGGAAAATCAAGCTGCTGGAAGTTGATTTGAGCCCCCTTCCGATTCACAAACCCACTGAATGGGGGAGTTCAAATGACTGTAGAAATTGGATGTGATGCAAGTGAACTCACACGGACTTGATTTCATTTCTTTTAAAGTCATCTGCCTTGTGAGCTCATTTGAGTTGGTCTGTTATGCAGCAGCCACAATCTTTCTTGTCTTGCTTGAATATGATGCTGCCTACAGCAATAATGCTGCTCCTTTGGGGAGACCTTTCATGTGGTGAAATGTCTGATGTTGAACATTGCAAATTGTATGGCAAAACTGGTCGAGGTTGATTTTGGGATTCAGGCCATTTCTGAGTCCAATACTAACTGTTAACTAGACCTGCATGGTCAGCATCTTGTTGAAACTGGAACTTGAACCATCTTGTTTCATACTTTGTTGCAACCAGACTGTGTCACTAGAAGCTGACTGAAACAATAGTAGTCCTTTACACAATTTCCAAATCTTTAGGCATTACTGTAGTAGCTTCAGGTTTGAGCACTGGGGTGTTGAATCATTATTTTATTTTTCAAAAATCACTTTGGCAATGAAAAATAGTCCATGGAACTTTGGCAGTAAATATAAGCAGTTTTTTTGGTAGGTTTTCCATGCTTTTGACCTCTTAAGAATGAGACCTTTTACAACATTCTTTACTACTTTTTTCACAAAGATAGAGGAGAGATTATCTGTGTTCCACCAAATTTTGTATAAATTGCCCTACCTTGATGTTCCTATGTGCATGGGCTTGTTGGTCTGTCATTCAGTTCTTCTCTCAATCAACTCCAACTCAAGGTTTTTCACTTTCTTCACATCTATTTTAACAATGGAATTAGTTGTTTTCACTTGACAAACCTACATTTTGTACTCTTGATTTTTTGCTTTCTTGATCAAAGCTTTCTTGTCAAGATCTGTCTTGTCCTGTTCTGTTACTGCCTTTTAAAGACCCTCAGCTTCAACTCTACCCACATGACCCCATGTAAGACATCACATTAACAATCTTGAAACCTTAATCACTATGAAGAAGGAGAAAGCCCAATGTTATGCCATAGAGAATTTAGGTTCCAGAGAGAACAAGTGCAATTCCAAAAAGATTGGGATCCAGGCTAGTAATTTCCTCAAATTTTGGCATTTAAAACAAGTAATTTCTAGAGGATTTGAGATTTTCAACAATAATTAATTCCCATCAAACCTACGATGAGGTTATGACATTAATTTTTTTGAAAAGTATATAATAGATACTATGTACATATTATTAAATGGTTGTACAAATCATATTGTCTTTGCAATAATCATCTTGGGGATCTAATCACTTCAATATTGAAAAAATAATGTGACGCACCTTTAAGCTTGTTAAATGGTTAAATGGTATATGTGGTAAAGAATCTTGTCAATTTTTAATTGTATAACAAAATGCAAGCCAAAGGTGGTTTATAGTTTTTTTTTTTTAAAGGTTGTGCAAGTTTTGGGATGAAAGTAAAATGAATTTTCTACATTAAGTTCATGGTCATATTAAATTGCACAAACCAAGAAGAAAAGGTTATTTATGTAGTTCAGAGTCAAAATAATGCTTACATAAGAAAAGTCACCATTTTCCTATTAACTTATCATAAATCTTACATCAAAATGTCACTTTTCCTTGTGACTCCGAAGTGAAAGCTTCAAAATTGACAACTTATGAGTCTAATCACTTTGGGGATTTATACCTTTTTCAATTTGTATTTGATTCAAAAATTACTAGGCCAAATTTGTAGCCTTTGAAAAAAGGTTTCCAACAATGTATATGTTTTTGAATCAAAGTCAATTTGAGCCATTTGTCAAGCAATTAAGTGATTGATATTCATATTCATTTTGGCAATTTGATTTTTGACCTTTCAAATGGCCATAAATTATGGTTATGGTTTTTGTTTTGTGAATGCAACCCCATTTTAGTATTATGTTTTTCAAGGCCTTTCCAATATTGTAAACAAAGCCCTTCAAACCTTCATTCAAATATTTAAGACATTTTAAAACTCCCAAAATGAAAATCCCCTTGGAATTGTTAAGACTTGTTTTCTTGCATTTTCCCACATTTATGGGAATGTGTTTGAATTAAAAGATGTTTAGGTTTTTTTTTAATTCGTTTCTTTTATTATGCATTAACTTTGATCATGAACTTAAAGATAGGGTCAAAACCATTGTTGAAGGAATAACCAAATCCAAATGTTAAAACTATTAGTAAACTTTAAATTGTTCAGATCCAAATATTGAAAATTCCTAATATTACTCTTATTTGTGAACCACCATCAAGGTAGAACTAGGGTAAAACTTGGAACCTTTTACCCACCTATTTTTGGTGGAAAGAACTTTCAAAAACTTACTCAAAGTTTCAATGTCTTAAACAAGTTTAGGGTTTTTCCCATTGTTTTCTTCTTAAAATTTTCATGACAGTTTTTTATTTTGTGATAGTGGGGTAGCTTTTGTATGGTTTGCATTCCTATTTTCTTAATGTTTTTTGCGATTTCTAGTGGTGTGCTACAACTTTTTGCTTTGCATTTGTGGCTCTTGGTTGTCTATAGTAGCTCTTTACTTTGCGAAGGTGTGACAACATTGTTATTTGTTTAATGTTTTTTATGACTTCTAGTTATTTATTATAATTATTTCATTTGTGATGATGTGACAACTTTTTATGTTTCATTTGAAATTTCTAATAATTTGTAACAATTATTTGTTTGGTTTACATTTTTTTGCAATATTTAATGGTTTGGTGCAATGATGTGTTTTGCTACAACATTTTTTCTTTTGGTGACTTGATGTGATAGTGCATTATGCTTGTGGTATGCTTACAATGGTCTATAATGCAACGGTGTATTCTTAATGCATTTTGTTACAATGTTTTTTTTTGGGTGATATGGTGCAATTGTGTGTGTGTGGGTGCACATGTGTGCATGTTAGGTCTAAAGTTTGAAGGCATTTGTGATGGTTTAGTTATCCACCCAAGTCATTCCAAAAAAACCCTACCATTGAAAGGAAATCCTAAGCCATGCTCTTATCCTTAGATCATTATTGTTAACTATAGCTCCAAAAATATTTAATTGTAACTCTTCTTAGCTCCATGAATCCTTCTAACTTGCTTTCAATTTTGATCCTAATAGCTCCTAACTAAAATAATCAATTCCATTTTTCCAAATCCTCTTCAAATTCCTTTCCCTCAAAGAATTTTTTTCTTGGATGAGCAAATTTATCCCTTTACACTCCACACCCCATGAAACAACCACCTCCACAATCTTATAAAACCAAAATAATGCATGAAGTAGACTCCTTTAAGTTGTTTCCAAATTGTTGTTGAAAACCCCTAACTCTAGCACCTATAACACACTTGAAGAAGCTAATACCATAATAGATTGAAAACAAAAATTATATCCCATATGGTTTTGAACTATGAGATCAATTCTATATGATTCCAATTCTAAAGTGGTTCCTTTTCAATGTAACTTTATTTTGATTAGTGTAGGTGTTTCATTCTTGTATGGTCTAATTTTGTGGAACCTTAAAATTGTGATATCCAATTTTGTATGTCTTTGTTCTATGTTTCATTCTTTTATAGTGTAATTATGTGGAACCCTAAAGTTATGAGATGCAATTCTATATGGTTTTGTTACAACTATTTGCATGTTTGACATGGTTTTGGTAATTCACTATGCTTTGTATTTTCATGTATTTTTAGTGTTTTATGCATGTAACTAAAAGGATGGCATCAAGAAATGAAACATTTGTTACACAAACTTGATGAGTTTATGTCATCAACTGATGCCCCAATTGAATTACCCCCAATTGGATCCTCGAGGGGGACACCAATAATTTTTTTAAAAAAATACATGTATAAAAATATAAGGTGCAATACATTGGTTGTTGGATAAAAATTATAAGTTAATTAGTTAGAAAAATAGATTACATTTAATTCAAATAATCAATTTAATTATAATATAAGGTGTGTAATAATATGAAATAATGGTTTATAATTAATATAAGGTGACTTTAATATGTATCTATTAGAAAATTATATAATAATAGGTGATAAAAAAATAGGTTGGACAATTATCTAATACCCCCCCTACAAATGGTCGTTTGATGCACATAGATCCTAGATTTTACACTAAATGCCCCCTTGGATTGGATCATAAAAGGCATTTAATCTTGATACATGGAGATAATTTAATAGCTTTTCATTCCACAACTCTAAGTTAATTAAAAGTTTTGGTACCTTTTTTTCGCATTTTTAATTATTGGGGTTTTCTATTTGTTAATGGTGTTGTTACCATAAATTCTTACAATCCACAAATGTTATGATGTGTTGTATGCCACCCTTTTGTAATGCAAGTTAATGTTAAGAATTTGTCCCAAAGGGGAAAATGGCTTTTAAGCTAAATGATCAAGGCACAAGTTCATTAATAATAATAATAATAATGTGCTACCAACTAGTTTTATTGAAGTTTTTCTACTTCAAACAACCGATTAGTTAAAACTTCGGCATGTGTTGGGTCATGGACCTATATTGGTTTATATGGTAATAGGGATTCTACAAGTAGTAATGGGTATAAACTATAAACCAATCACAAATGTGTATGACTAATTTCAACTTTGAAAATGATTATATAGGAAAACGAGACTATGGACACATGTGCTCATCTTAATCATTTCTAATCTTATTCACTAGATTTGTGAATAATGTTCCAAAAACTTTGTTAATAGATTCAAATTATTCGTTTCCCTAAGGATAATAGATAATAAAATTAGTATGTCATAAGATGAAATGATCGATCAAATAACAAATAACATCATTAATGAAATGGGTACCTTGGTCAATCACTTGTGGTGAATGGATAACCAAACCATGTGAGAATGTGTTCATATAAAAATTTCATAAGAACAACAATTATGTTTATATGTAAGACTTTCCCCTCTACCCACTTAGTTGCATAGTTAATACCAACCAAGATATATCAATTTTCATAACATTAGCTTGTTAGTGTGATAGATGTGAACATTAGACACCATCTTCTAATATATGGAATTCATCCATAATGTTCATCCATGACTTCTAGCTAAGTCTTAGTTAATTGTCAATTAAGTTATAGTTAATTCATAGTTAAATATCAATTAAGTCTTAGTTAACTCCTAGTTAAGTCCAAATTAAATCCTAGTTAAATCTTAGTTATTTTTTAATTATGTCCTAATTAATTTGTAATTAAATCTTACTTAACTTTTAGTTAAATCCTAGTTAAATCTAATTAATTTTTAGTTAAATTCGAATTAATTTTTAGTTAACTTTAAGTTAACTCATGAATAGTTGACTCTCAGTTTAGAAGGTTCCCAATAAGCTTCCTTACTTAATGCACACGTAGAAGCCTCCTTGGAAGTTTCCTTGAGCTAGGTCCCCAAAGGGGTATAAATAGGAGTAAAAACTTTCATTTCCTTCAATCTATTCAACACTAGGCATGATTTTGCACCATAGCCTTGTCAAGTTCTTTTCATGTTCATCTTTGCATATGTTAGTATAATAAAAATCCATTGTCATGTTTATCATGCACATTTTGTGTTATTGCTTTTAGCTCTTATGTTTTTGTTTTTGAATCACATAATCTTGTTTTATTCTTTGTTTGAAAATTAGATTCATACCTTCTTTTTAACCTTTGTTCTTGTGGTTCTTCATGTCTTTGATAAGTCTAATAAAGTCTAATTTGCATTTTTTAAAAAGTTCTTCGAGCAAAGTGTAATCAATTTAGCCAAATTTTGTGTCAATAGGTTACCTATTCTTTGACACAAGTCACAAGTTTAACAATATTCATGAACATCACGATTCATTATTGGCCACTAATAACCAACATCAAAAAAATTCATCATAATAATATTTAAAGAAAAATGTCTTTTAGGAACTCCAATATGTAGTTTTTACAAAATAGTTGGTACTTATTTTGGTTGTAAAACACAATAGAATCTATTATCTTGCCCAAATTAGTAAAATATTCCATCTTCAAATATAAATGGTTTAATGTTTTGAGTTAGATATTGTCTTTGGGGAGTAGTATATCTCTGAAGCATCACTCCCTTTGATAGGTATTCAAAAACATTATGTAATCACTCATGTTGTAATGTGAACAAGTGAACATGAATGTTTTGATTAGGTACACCAACCAGTTCAAAATGGTTAGGTAGTGTCGTAACCTTAACCTTGGGCTTGCGACCAAAACAAGGGGTTGCAAGGTTGCGAGCCAAAAAGGAAGCATGGGAATCATGCCGCATGTTCCTGGGAGTGCAAGAGAATGTGAGGGAATGGACCTTCACACTCCCAAGGGAACTCCCACATTGTGAGTTGGAGTCTTGTTAGATTCCTGAATGTTTAGAGAGCGATTTCAGGGGTCAAAACCCAATGTATTGAAGTGTTATTTATATCATTGAAAATCTATTGAAACGTAGATGTCGAAAATGGGCTCACATGACCCATTTGGACATTTGAAACACAAGTTATGGCCAAATGAAAGGCTGGGAGTCAAATTGGCAATCTGATTCCCAATCACTAAAAGTCGGGAGTCGACCTGATTTAATTGCGTGCAGGTGATGTGACACATACCGTTGGAAAGCTCTCGACAAGGGCTATAACTTTGCTTTCGACCTCATCTCAATTTGAGGTCTGCATGCAAAGTTATGGGCCCCTAAAGTTGCGGGAGTCCCAATTTTGGCAATTTCGGGACTCCCACTTGGGAGTCCCGAAACAAAATGTCATTTGGATGTGGGCCTTGTGGAGAGGCACAAAGTATACTATAAGGGGGAAGGTGGTGGCTTCCCCCAAGTCCGAGTCGTGGTGAGTCTTGTGAGTTTGAGTTGCTTGTGGTTCGTCCTAGCACCAAAAGTGTTCCAACTATGCACTAATCACTTTGTGTTGGTTTTATGGAGGCCTGTGTGAATAAATGAAGCATGTCAATTCTTCCTAGTCCCATCCTGGAGCTCCAACACGCCCCTCTACCCCTCCAAAATGTTCCAAGCTAAGGAGCGTGCCCCAACTCCTTGCTCTTCCATTGTTTTTTATTTAGGATTCACATTTTAGTCCCTCAAGGAGTTAGGAACGCGTCAAGTAGCCTACTCAATGCATCTACCATTAAATGGGATCTACTAGCATTACAAAAAAAGGTGACCCTATATGCCAAGTGATTTCACTGGATTGAATAAATTCATTGGTTATAATGAATGGGACCTAATGGGGAAACATTGAATTCATTGGTTTAATGAACAATAATTAGTGAACTGCACCCACATTATGTTGTAATGCAGGTTTATATAATATCTTAAAGTCGTATTTGAAAAATAATATTAACCATTTATCTAGTATGCCAAAAACTTGAGGCTTATTTATAAAGTAAATTAAGGCCATATGGGTCTACATAAAACACAAACTAGTTACCCAATAAGTAATGCCTGAATTTATGCAAAACATAAACCATTGTTAAAGCTTCCCTCTTAGTAGTGGTATAGTTTCTTTTAGTGGAGTTTAATAATCTAAAGGCGTACATAACTGGTTGAATTTTAAACAAGTATTACTCCTACCGCTAACTAAGATGCATCCATGTGCACATGAAATATTAACTCCCGATTAGGGAAAATCATAATGGGTACTTATACATATGGATTCTTAATCTTTTCCTAAGCATTTTAGCATTCTTCCATCCATTCAAAAACTTCATTTTTATAGAATAATTTGGTTATAAATTATATGATTGAGGCAAAGTCCCTAATAAAACACCTATAGAATTGAACCATCCCATTGAACACCTGAATTTCCTAAAGGACTTAGTAGGTACTAGCATGTTCCCTAAGGCTTCAACTTTTTAAAGATTAATAACTTTGCCTCTCGTAAACATTATGAAACCTAGGATAGTTCCTAAAAAAGACTATAATGCACACCTATCTAGGTTTAGACTAATATGAAATTCCTTACACTTAACAAAACATTTTTTTAACTTCTCAAGGTGAATAGACCGGTCATTGAAAACCGTAAAGGGTGATCCTTGCATGGTACCATTAAGAACCATCAAGTAAGGAATGGTTAAAAAACCAAAAACAACCAAATCAATTTTCTAGGCATTTTTTGTTAAATGTTTTCACAATAATAAATTATTATTTTTTCATGTTTATCAATTACATGTTTTGATATATGGCTGGAAGTTTATTTGGGAATTAAAAAAATTGGAATTATATATATATATATATATAT
>Ga0209208_10009032_pt1 | contig 13162 bp, 14 predicted proteins | sample S1TSphfallax_3_FD_187694 | JGI IMG/M metagenome (GOLD analysis project Ga0209208, IMG submission 187694) | Host-associated microbial communities from peat moss isolated from Minnesota, USA - S1T2_Fd - Sphagnum fallax MG (SPAdes) (version 2) | ecosystem: Host-associated > Plants > Peat moss >...
CACTATGGCCTTGCCATTTACATGAAAAAAATATCTTAAGGCAAAAGAAGAAATATGGAAACTCAAATATTTCACCATGCAAAAATATATTAATCTTCAAAAAATCCTCTAAAAGAAACCAAAATCCTTCAAGATATTATTATAATTCTATTATAACTATTCTCAAGTTTCAACACAAGCCAAAATATCATCTTTCAAAAATCCTCATATAAATATAGACCTATATATATATATAGGGGCCTATAAAAATCCATTAAGCTAGTGTAATATTCTATAATGAATCTAAACACAATATCCTTACCTACCAAGGAAAGGCCAAAAATCAATTGATGCAATTCTATTTAGGAATGGGGAGAGAGAGAGAGAGAGAGAACAATTTTATTGTCCATCCTTAAGGAAAAGTTGGAAAATATTTTATCAATTTATTGGTCATTAATTTAAGAAAGGGATTAGAATTAAGATGATGATGGTTGCAATTGTTTAGATAATACAAACTCATTTAATGAAATGATGATTAGCACTTAATTAATGAAATGATGATTAGCAATTAATTAATGAAATGATTAGCACTTAAAAATTATGAGTTAATAATACCTGCAAATAACACAAATATAGTTGTTGTTTCCCATCATTTGGTAAAGTTGACGATGTGAAAGATGTGCAGGTCGGACACATTGCACCAAAGCTCTACCACCACCACCACCACCACCACAACCTAATTCATCCATCCTCGCCATTGCCAACATAGGCTTCGATTGTGGTAGTGAAGTGAGCTCTAGAAACACGGACATCTTCAACAAATGTGTTTGCAACAATTCCAATGGAACGTTCACCATGAGTTGGGCATCGGCCACCCATACTCGCACCCCTCGAGCTGAAAGCCTTTTGATCGTGCCAAATAACCACTTGTGTTGATTGCATCGCACAACCACGGCTTCCCCTGTAATGTACTCCGATACATTAACTCGCCTGCAATTGCAATTGGAAGTGTTTTCCCCTTTTGGTACATACAATAGAAATCTGAAATGTAATGAATTAATTTATTGGTCTTGTTAGCTACCAAGGCAATTAGGATATTTATGTTGTTTAGATTCATTATAGAGTATACTCGCTTAAGGGATTTTTATAGTCCCCTATGTAATAATAATAATAAAAATAAAAATAAAAATAATATTAGGTCTATTTTTATATGAGGATTTTTGAAACATGATGATATTTTGGCTTGTGTTGAAACTTGAGATTAGTTATTATAGAGTTATAATATATGTTGAAGGATTTTGGTTTCTTTTAGAGGATTATTTGAGAATTATATTTTTGCATGGTGAAATATTTGAGTTTTCATAATTCATCTTTTGCCTTAAGATACCTTTTTTAAAAAATGTAAATGGTAACTTGCCATATAGTGCAATGCACCCATTGTTGAACTTTTAGGTCAAGAGACATAAATAATCATTCACATTGACCTTGGAATTTGGTTGAGACAAGGCATTGTCATGACTAAATTGCTCTAATTAAAAGCAATCACAAGTATTTAAAAATTTAAAAAAAGAAAAAAAGAAAAAAAGAAAAAGCCACCATGCATTTTAGACATGAAAATTGGAGAAACAATTTGTGAGCTTACTTGTTACGAGCACGCACATCCCAATCTTCATCCCTCACAATGTTCCCGGCTAGAAAGTCATGAGAGACACTAGGAGCTTCCCAACTTTCTTGAACATATGGTAGCGAAGATGTGTAGCTAGTTCTATAATCTCGATCCAATAAGTGGTGAGAACCGGGGCTTGTTTGGGGAGTGTAAAAGGCAACCACACTACGAGTAGTGTTTTTACTTTGTTGTTGGCCCCACATTTTCCCAAAATTCTCCAACTATAATTGTTGTATCCAACTAAACCCATCTTCTTTCGGGTGTCAGTAATGTTTCTCCATCCATGATCAATCAACAAAAAACTCTTAGGAGACATCAATAGATTAGGTGATGGCCTAATGCACATTTTATTAAATAAAAACATCGAGGCTACTTGCTCATGGTGATTTCTTAATGGTCGTGATACTTCAAAATGCATTCATTTCTTCCACATATGAAGCATTGTTTCAAGATCGACATAAAAAAATGTGAAGGTATGCATTTCCTTCATTGGATCTAAGACAAATGTTCTATCATGTGATGAGGGGTGGGGTGGGGGGCATTGTCATTTGGCAAAATGACATTGCCACCCTCATCACATGATAGAAGATTCATAATTCAACATCTATTCTAATTCAATATTGCACATCACCACGATTCAACCCTAATTTATGACAACTCAAAATTATATTTGCTTCAAATGGATTGTGCATTTGTGTAAACTTTTCTTCATCAAATTATTGTATGCTTCGTGTTACAATTTCCATGATGCTAGCTAATGGCATTGAAACCTCCATCTTGCACATAAATATAATGATGCCAAATACATTTGAGTCCAATCCACTAAGTATATCTAGTCACAAATGTCTTGGGTGTAAATTGGCGATATCTTGAGATTTAACATACTTGCGATTTGTAGCACTGCATTGAAACACCCGTTCTCCAAGGGGTCACTTCATATGAGGATAGGTTGCCATTGTCAATGCCCCAAGAAGTAAGATTTAACATATAAAATTCCATGCTTAGTTTTCCATCTTGACCAAAGAGTAAAACACGAACCACATAACAAAATTTGATTGAACTTTAATTAATGCTTGATAATGGGTATCATGGGGGAGACATTTTGGTTTCAACATCCAAACAATAGAGGCCACATTTCTTCTACAACCCAAGTCCAACTAATACAAAATAATGATGCAACATTTCAACTTATGAGGTTTCACGGCCATAAATAACAACATCGAAACCATGATCAAATACCACAAATATAAGAAGGAAAAAAAAAATTAGAATGAGGAAACACTAGTTTTTAGACCATGTGGATGTCACAATGATACCTCACAATTTTTTTTTTTGGTGTAATAATAATTGGTGTTTTACACCTCCTTTTAGTATTCAAGTGAGAAAGGAGATGAAGCAACCCAATACACTGAAGTGCCCTAAACTTAAAAACTTCAACACAAATGAATTCCAATGGATTGGGAGGATACATGAACCCATAATTTGGTTACACCCTAATTCAACCTATTTTGGTACATAAGAAGGTGTTAGACACACAATTTAAAGGGAAGGAAAGAAAGAATCATGGACCATTATCAACTAGCATAAAGTAAATAACTGAATTCAAAACTAACAATGGCAACCCATACCCAAACCACCTAAACTAACCTCAAAATGTTTTCCATCAAAATTGGCTAGAAAGGAACAAAGAAATAACAAAGCAAGCAAAACACAAAGGAATGTAGTAAAGGAGAAAGGGTGGTGGTGGTTAGATTTGATGTTTGTTGGTCAAGATCCAACCACGGGTCTATTCATAGGTTCATTAGATCTCACCCCCATTCCTTCCTCCCCTCCTTGGAGTCCTTGCCCCATATTGCAAAACCTTTTATAAGTTTTGAAAGTTTTCTACCACAACTAATGGTGGTGTGTTTTGTTTTGTTTTTCGAATCAACAATTAGTGCCCAACAAATTTCAACTTTGTTTTTGAAAATCTAAAGTTTCAAGATAACATACTTGAATGCGCAAATTTGAATTGGGGAAAATGAAAATTTGAACTATGATTAAGCCAAATTTGAAATAAGACTAAACAAAAAAACTTGAGTATGACTAAGCAAAACTTGATATCAAAATTATTTTGACAAAACATATAACTATAGAGTAAAACCATTGAAAAACCGAAAATAGGTGATAAATAAATAATTTTTTTATCACTCTGTTCTTAACTTTTCTTGCATTTGGTGTATGCCTACAAGCGACCTTTGCTTACAAGACCAACGTACCAGCGTGAGTACTCTCAGATCCTACCAGACAATCTTCAAGAATGAGATTTTCAAAACTGCTGGTAGCCATTGTGCTAAAGACAAAATATCAAAACATGTAGGGATAAAAGCTTACCCTGCCATAAAATTGGAGAGGAGTTGGATGATTGCAATCCTCCTCCTGCAGACCACAATATGTGTTTGCGCATCTTGTCTCCCCTTCTCCTTGGCTTCTGTTGATTCCATTCATTCTTGGACCTCACTGTTAAAAAGTCCAGCAATTTTCAGAACCAACTGAACTGGGATCTAAACCCATGAGAACTAAACTCTTACCACACTTTAATACGACAAAAGAAATCAAAGATTTCATCACATGATAGTTTAAATAATTAAATAAAGCTTTGAAATTTGCAAGCGTGGGCGCTCATTTAATTTATCCTTTGCACCTGTGCACAGAATCACATCCTTAGTTGCATAAATTTTTAACAAAATTATGAGTAAAGATTGCAAGACAGATTCCAAAATCAGACTAAATGTGGGAGCGTCATTTGCCTGCATGCTTCTCTGTACTAAAGCAGCATCAACAAAAGACCCAAGTCAAAGTTTTTGCAAGTAGATTTGTATAACATATGTGGACATGGTTGCCTTTCAGAATCTATACTAAAAATTGCACCCTGGATGAACACCAAGAAAAGAGTTTTAACATTTGACCAATTGACAATAGGTTCCAATCTTCTTCCTGTCACAGTTCTATCTGCGCAAAACCACAACTTACAGTTTGTCAGTCATTCTGCAACATGTAATTGAGGAGCTTACAGACAATAAAATTATCTTTTACAGAGGATACAACACAACAGACTGATACGCTGATTAGCATTTGTTTCATTCACATCACAAGAATGTACAGTGTGGGAAGCATAATGTCCATAAAATAAGACCAATTTGGTCCTTACCATTGTGGGATCATAGTGTTCAGAGACAAAGCACCTTCACCCCTAAGTTTCATCAAATGCTCTGGAATGCCGATGACAGCCATCCAGGTATTCCATTTCGGTCCCACTGATCAAGAGAAGCACTTTTGAGGGTGAAATGCTACTACTTGGTGACAGTAATGCCACCATCTAACTTCATTCCAACTTCCCATCTATAACAAGGACTTTGGTGATCCTCTCCTATCAATGGCGCCCTACAGCAACCATCTACTGCAGAGTCGTACTCACAGCAACTGCTGCAACCCAACTGGTGAATAGGGTGTGAACCAATCAAGCAACCAACCATGAGGGTGTCCAGATACAAATGCCTCAGCATGTCTGCACATGAAACAGGTTGTAGGCAGTTGATCCAAATCAAGGTCAAAGGCCTACATCAGGCTTTCTTTGTTTTTTTTTTGTTTCCCTGTTTTTTTGGCTGTCCCAGCTGATACTAAGATCTTCAACAAAACAAAGGGTTTAGAGTTTCCCAGCATCTTTTGCCTGGATATCACATGAGTGAAGAAGCTTTGGGTCTAGCAGCAACTTGGTATGACTTAGTCTGGACTCCCAGCAAAGTATGCATCGTAGAGGGGACGTGCACGTTTGTTGTCACGATTCACTAAGAGACCTCGCACACTTTTCTCAGCCCAACATTCTTCTCGCCATCCCTCTCTCAGTTCTGCAGACTCATTGCACCATTGCCTTCACACACACACCAAAAAATAAATTCTCACCCGCAGGATGTAACACCCCATTATGTAATCCATCCACACAACAATACTGTTTCTCAAGAGAGAGTCAGCTGTGCTCCTGTTCTTTCACCAGCTTGTTTTCAAATGGAGATGTCAGTCAGTCAATCAGTCATACAAGCAGGGCTCAAGGATTTCATTCATGCAAGTCTACACACAATTCCAATTATACATGTGAAACTGTCATTCTTGTGTGTGCAACCAGGCGCAAGAAGCTGTATTATCTATCAGAAGGGTGGATCAGCAAGGCTGTAGATGGATAGTCTGTATATATATAGTGAATTCACAGGACTTTGCTTCTCTCTCAAGATGATGGATGGATGGGGAGATCAAGCTTACTCCAAAATCCGACAATCTGAGAAACTTTGTAAAGCATTTTGCCCACAAAAAACTGTTCACAAAGCTCTGTAAAACCTTGAACAAAATGTATGTGCCAGATGGTTCAAAACTCAGCAGCGGCAGTATCAGCAAGCAATCAATCAAACCAGAAGTGGCAGGCAGGCAGGCAGGCAGGCATGAATTTCTCTATCTATCTTTGGAGAAGAAGATGAAGAAGTTGTGCATGCAGATTGCATATATATATTCATGGAAAGAAACAACAAAACAGTGTCAGGCTCCAGCCTCCAACAAGAGATGAAGGAAATTCCCAAACATGGCCATGGAAGCAATACCATCAGACGTGACTGCTACAAAGCGAGAGACAAAAGCTTGTTCTGTTTTCCTGCTTACTTCCTGCTTGTTGTACTCTTGTTTTGAGGCGAGGGATTTTGGAGGCCGAAGAAGAAGAAGAAGAAGAAGAAGAAGAAGAAGAAGAGCAACAACACACAGAGAGACTTACTTGCAAACAAGGGAGCAATGCATGAGGTCACGGCAATCCAGTTGCGAGAAGATGCGTCTGCTCATGTCACAAGGCAATTGCAACGCCACGCACCGTTGCTCCTCCTCCTGCTGCTGCAATCCGTCCCGAGTTCTTGTGTCTGCTGCACCTCCTCCTCCTCTCCTTCTTTCAGCTGCCATACCATACCAGTACGAGAAATCTGCAGCTGCTGCGGTTGCTCCGATCTCTCTCTCTCTCTCTCGCTCGCTCGCTCACTCTCTTCTTGTCGTAGCCGCTGTTGTAAAAACAGAGCGAGCTTCCGGCGCAACAGAAAGAGCGTATCTGGTATTGCGGGGAGAAGGGGGGAAGAACCTGGAGGCTGGCTTCCCAGTCCACGGGAAAAAGAAAGCGAGCCAACAAGCGCGCGCGCGCGCGCGCACACACAAACACACGACCGACGATCGATGTCTGTCCGGCAACGTCTTCTTTGTCCTCAATAAGGTCGATCGTCCAAGCGCGATGATGCTCCTCCTCTGCATCGCACCAATAGATCGCGGTGCCCGTTCGACTGCATGAGCGAAGAGCGTGCTTTAGGAGGGAGGAGAGAGAACTATCGAAAGAAATCGCTGCTGCTATCGGCGTGGAGATCGTCAAGAGATCTTTCGTATGCACCTCTTCTTTCAAGCTTCGACTGCAATCTCTCCGTCTCTCATGACTTAGGTGCGTTCGTTCTTCAAGCCGCTTGTGAGTGCGGAGTCATACAAGAGAAGAATCTGCGTTTTTGTCCAGATTTCACGCGAAGCTTTTCCTTCCGCCGAGTAGAAGAAGATATGGCTGCTGCCAGAAGAGGAGCTCTGCACATCCTGCGCCGTCCTTCTGGACTTATTTCTCTCACTCGTGGCTCGGGGATGGCTGCAACCGTTCGTGCAGTAGCTACATCTTCCTCGCTCCCCTCGTCGTCGTCGTCGTCGTCGTCCCCTCCTGCTTCTTCTTCAGATTCCGGGATTCTTGTGTTCCGCGGTTTCTCAGCAAGCAACAGGACTCCTTCTTGGCATTCCAGCCGATTCTTTGCAGCAGAAGCAGGTACGTACATACCTCTTACGTGTAAAGCAGAAGGAGGAGAAGAAGAAGAATATGAGAATGATGATGATGATGATCTTCTTCTCTTCTCAAGAAGATTATCTTCGTCTTCATCTTCCCTTGTCTTGAAGGAGAAGGAGATCATGAAGAAGATAAGAGCGTGCATGCGAAGGTGTCTGTCTCTGTGTGTATATGGCTGCTGAATTTGTTTGTTGGGAGATTGCAGCACAATCTACTGGAGTTGTGGCAGTCAACTCCTCCTTGCAGTATGATACCTTGCTAAAGGAGGCGAAAGGTACTTCCTTACTTACACACCTCTCCATGGGGGCTGCTGTAGAGAGCTGTTGGTTTGCTGTGCAACAATTTGTGGAAGCACCATGATGATGATGGTTTTTTTTCTTCACATTCTTCAACAAAAAACATGATTTGGTTTTTGGATCAGTGAAGAAGGAATTCCGTGTCAGTGATTTTAGGGTTTTGATCCGGAGCTGTGAAATGATTTCCCCTACTGATGTTTTCAGGGACATCAATCTTCTTCTTCTTCATCATCTTTTTTTTACTGCAAGGTGTGTCAGATTGAAGCTTTTTGACACACATTGCAGTTTTGACGGACAACCCAAATCAATAGTCCAGAGATTTAGGGCTTGCAACAACCAACCTTGAATATAAAGAAGTTTTCTTTCTATCAACTGATGCTGGGTTTGTGCAGATGACAAGAAGCTCGCAGTGACATACTTCACGGCCAAGTGGTGTGGTCCTTGTATGTCTTCTTCTTCTTCACCCCTTCCCCATGATATCATGGTACTGTTATGCTGCACTAGAACAGTTGCTGGAAGCTTTAGGGATAGCTCGCTGTACTAACTGTCTCCCTTGTTCAATGTCCTTCAAGGGTGTCACCCATGACTGTCTTGCTTGTTCAAATGCCCTTCAAGGTTGTCACCATGACTGTCTCCTTGTTCAACGATGTCCTCCAAGGTTGTTGTCCATGACTGTCTTCTTGTTCAACAATGTCCTGCAAGGTTGTTGCCCATGACTGTCTCCTTTTTTCATTTCGTTGAAAATTGTGGTCATGACTGGCTCATTGGTCAACATTGTCCTTCAAGGTTGATGCCCATGACTGTCTCCTTGTGTAATGCCCTTCAAGGTTGTGGCCCTGATGTTTTTGTTTTCTCTTTCACCCTACATCTTGAATCAATCTGAGCTCCACCTCCTTTTGTTTCCCATTTTTGGTTAAGTTTCTGAACTGTTGCTGACCTGTTTCTTTCTCAAGGTTTTAGGAAAGGGGTTTCTAATTTCACAGCATACAGTCAAAATCTTGTCCGGAAAGCAGTTGATGAGGTTGTCTGTGGGTTCTGGAAATGAGAAACTTATGGGTGATTGACAACTCATGTATTGAGTTTTTGGTTTACATCAGGCAGGCATATATCACCAGAAGTGGACAGACTGAGTGGTCAATACAATGATGTCAGGTTTTTGAAAGTTGATTTAGATGAGGTACCAATCTTCTTGGCTGATTTCCTTATCTCAAAAAACATTGCCATGGGTTGCTTCTCAATTTTGAGTTAAGGGCAAGGATCTTCAGAGTTGGGTTTCTACTCATATTGGATACATACATCTATCAAACTCTTACTCAAGAAAAGATGATTTGAAACACCTGTGACATTATGTACAGCTTCTTGTACAAGATGAGAGACAAGGAGTCATCCGCAAATGTATTTTTGAGAAATTCAAACCATCTTCAAACTTCTGGAATAAGACAGTGCAGTTTGTTCTTTGTTTCAGCCGGAGCTGCAAAAGACAGTTGATGGTGCTGGTATCAGTGCTGTGGTATATTGTCTCTGCCTCCTCACATTTAGTGTGGTTCATGTAGTAGCTGTATGCCTTGCCTGTAAGAACTGGAATAGAGCTTATTTTATCTGTACTTGGATTTCAGCTAATGAAGGGTACTGCTGCAAGTGGGGAACCGGTCTAAGGTTGTGGTTTCTTTTCATTGTTGTGCATACTTGACTATCAGCCAACCTTCCTCTTTCATAGAGGAGGAAAAGTTGTATCCAAGTTCAGTGGAGCAGATTCAAAGAAGCTACAGTCAACAGTAGAAGATCTTCGGTATGCAAGACCTTCCTCTTAAGACATATGATTTGAATGTGGTTTGAGTTTCTGCAGCATAACATGACCAGGAATTTCAACAGGTCTCAAGACAAATGATCCGAATGTGGTTTGAGTTCCCATTGCATAATGTGATATTAACACACACATTCATGTCATCTTGTGGATCTGCTGACTTAGTTTGGACATTGATACATGGTTTTGGGTGTCTTCTCCTTATGTTTTGCAGGGCAGAAGGGGAATTATAATTCAGGTATCAACAACAAGGTCTGAACTGTCTTTTCCAATTTTGACCAAATAGCCTCAAAACCCCCTTTTATAGAGCTCACAAGGTCATTCCAGTGGGACAAAGAGAAATACATTAAATGGGGTGCATAGTGATTATTTCTCAGTGAGGATGATGACACTTACCTTTCACTGTTAACTGGATTTTGAGGTTGTCAGTTTAATGATTTCAACACTCTTGAAAAACACAAGTGTGATTTTGTGGATAGTGCTAGAATATGATCATATGTGTGAATGGATTTGGAGGGGCTGGTTCTGAGATGTCCAATAGCACTTGAACCCAAATCTGGAGGTGGTGCATAAGTGAAGCTATTGGTTGTGTTGCCAATGGTCAATTTTCGCTTTAGTATTCTATCTCTTAGAATATGGCTCCTATATGAAAAGTCATTTGTCATATCAATCAACCCAAAGTGTGTTTGGTTGGACGAGACAATTGACTACTGGGGTTTGGTGGCATTTCTAAACAATCCTACCCACAAAATATGTGGTAACTTGTTTGATGTTAGATATGCATGAACCCCATTAACCAAACCAAGGATAGGAAAAAACAGAAGTAAGTTTGTGAGTAGCTTGTGTGTATGGTTCCTTGTATGGGTGGAGATTGACTCCTTTTGAATGTACTTTGTAGGCCCATTTCACTGTTTAGAGGAGCGTGCAATCAAAGTTGCCTTTTGATCTGTGTATGTATATGTATACATGTACATATACACTTTGACTAAAGCCATTCCAACTTTTTCCTTATGCCCTAGGACGCACCCAAGGGCGTAGTGCAATCTTTTTTTGGGGACTGTGTTATGGATGAGGTCATGCATTCTTGGGTGCTAAATCTTTTGCGGCTGTGCTTGTTTGAAAAATAACCATCAGGAGGGAATGGATGGAGATGTGATATAGATTTAGATAAACCGATATTAAATAGTTGTGGAAAGAATTAGATTTTCATGCAAGGTAGGGTTGTGGAGTTTGTGCATAGTGCTATACACATTGGTCTTTCGTTTGAGAGGAATCTTTGGTTCCAGTTTTGTAAAATAAATTGGAATTACTTTTGTTTCTGGTTCTGGTTTCAGACATGTGAACAAGGAGGTTCTTGTTCCAGTTACTCTGGATGAGAACTTTTTCCTGGTTCTTAGTTCTTGGTTATTTGATTCATGATTTTGGCAGTTCCCAGTGAAATGTGAATTATATTGGTTCATGTGTATTGAGTTTTTGTTGCAGGTGTTATGACATTACCGAGGTTGATTATGTCTGATGAAGGTTATTTGAAGGCTGATTGAAGAGTTATTTTAGTGCTGATTTAAGGTTGTTTTAGGGCTGATTAGTGTTGTTTCATTGCTAATTAGACAACTCAAGTTGACCTCCCAACACTTGTACATAGGACTATACCTACATACTACTCGTGGATTTCAAAAAATTTGGATGCACAATGTTTGTTTGTTTCCCTATTGCTAAAATGACTATGGTCGAGGTGTTTTGAAATTGACCATTTGGAAATGAAATCCAAACACACTTTTGTATTTTCAAATCCTTCCAAAAGTTCAGTCATCTTTTTTTGATGCCTTTCAAATAACTAACTTAGCCACCTTTGCCTTCAAAGTGAAGTCATTTTAATATTTGCAGGGGATGTAATTATCATTCTATACGTTTTTCAAAAATTATAATCAAAGTTTTAATGTCATGATCATAGAGGAATAGACTATGGAAAGTGTGGTTTCATTTAAGATTGTTTTGGAGAAAGCTTTAATGTCATGATCATAGAGGAATAGACTATGGAAAGTGTGGTTTCATTCAAGATTGTTTCGAAGAAAGCTTCAATGTCATGATTGGAGGAATAGACTATGGAAAGTGTGGTTTCATTCAAGATTGTTTCGGAGAAAGCTTTAATGTCATGATTGGAGGAATGGACTATGGAAAGTGTGGTTTCATTCAAGATTGTTTGGGAGAACACTTTAATGTCATGATTGGAGGAATAGACTATGGAAAGTGTGGTTTCATTCAAGATTGTTTTGGGAGAAAGCTTTAATGTTGTGATGATAGGAATAGACTATGGAAAGCTTGGTTTTGTTCAAGATTGTTTTGGAGAAAGCTTTAATGTCATGATCATAGGAATAGACTATGGAAAGCTTGGTTTTGTTCAAGATTGTTTTGGAGAAAGATTTAATGTCATGAATATAGGAATAGACCATCGAAAGTGTAGTTCATTCAAGATTGTTATGGAGGAAGTTTTAATGTCATGATCAAAGGTATAGACTATGGATAGCTTGGTTCATTCAACATTGTTTTGGACAACATTGGGGCATTGTATACCTATGAAGTACAAAAGGTTTCACTATGTCGATTTCGAGATTGAGGCAAGTAGAATAGTGCTAAAGCATTAAAGAAATAATTTGGTTACTGAAAACTTGCCCTAGAGTTGAATGGACATGGCACCAACATAGAAACAAAGTTAAATGCCATTTTCTTGTAAATTGTATCATGTAGTGTATATAAGTTATAAACTATTCAACTTGAACCACTCTAATCATTTGATGTTAAGAGTGACCAAATTTTATTCATGTTTTTTTGTGTTGCATCAATTCATCTTGGAGACTAAATTGGTGAAAAGTATTTGTGAGCCACTTGCAAGGTCATTAAAGTTGGATACTTTAGATGGCTTTGATGTGAGTGTCATTATACATGTTAGAGTTGGAAAACACAATTTGAAAGGTGATCTTTGAAGTAAGTGTGGCAAAACATGAGAACTTGCAATTTTATTTTTTTCCCCATCCATGGGCTTTACCCATCATAAAACCACAATAAAATTTTCCATGTGTAACTAACTAGAGGGCATGTTATCAAGTGGAATTTGTCCTTTGCATTTGAAAATGTCATGGCCTTTTGAAAAATGAAATGCTACTCTAGCATGCATTTTGCTTGTTAAAATATTCCACCTTTAAAAATAAATAAAAATCCTTGTGATGTTCAATAGGTATCACGGGAATGAATAATAAATAAATAAAATCCTGCCAATGATTTATGCATGGAAATGCCCTTGAAGCAAAGGTGTTCTTGAAATAGGTTCCCCATGGCTCACTCGCCAATCCACCTAAGGTGGGCACTTGCTTGGAGAATGCCCCATCCCTTGGGGGTTAGCCTACACTAAACATATGTAGATCACAAGACGTAGGATGGGGAAGGTTTTTAAACCTAATTGTTTATAGTTTATAGTGAAGAGGGATATTATGCTTACAAGTAAGTAGATGCAAAGTCTTGGCATTCTTAATGTGTAATATCATTCC
>Ga0209208_10009034_pt1 | contig 13158 bp, 10 predicted proteins | sample S1TSphfallax_3_FD_187694 | JGI IMG/M metagenome (GOLD analysis project Ga0209208, IMG submission 187694) | Host-associated microbial communities from peat moss isolated from Minnesota, USA - S1T2_Fd - Sphagnum fallax MG (SPAdes) (version 2) | ecosystem: Host-associated > Plants > Peat moss >...
AGGTGTCATGGGCTGGGCTTGCAAAGCTTCTTTCTAAGAGTATGGAGATCATCAACTCTTGGCATGAATAATATTTGTCAATAATGAATTGTTTGACCCCCCACCCCCTCCCCCCCTCCCTCCCCCACCAAAACTTCAGTGCCTGCCCCCTCTTCAGCACCTTTAGAAAATTCTGAGTTTGATGATCCCTCACAGCTTTGATAGCAAAATTTGCAATTGTTCTTGTGATTCAATTTGAGCCAACTTCTCAGATTTCAAAGTTCATGACAACCCTAGAGATATTTCAAGTAGGTTTTTTTTTTTTTTTTTCCCTTCAATTCTTCAGTCTCAAAATTTTGCATTTTTTTTCCTAATTTTCATCATTTCTTTTAATATTTACACTTTTTTTTAATTCCATTTTTTTGGTCACTACAATGCAAAATTCCCCAGGAAAAAAATCCAACACATATTTTGGGGATCTATTTATGCCCGCATGATTCAAAACTCAACAAACTTTTTTAAAACCAAGCATTAAAACTGCCCAATGACATTAAACAACAGCAGAAAATTTCAAGTGGCACATTATCAAGGTGAAAATCTCCTCCACCTCTTCTTTTTCTTTTTCTTTTTTCCTTTTTTTCCTGTGATACCCAGATACCCAGAAAAAAAAATGGAAAACAATTAAAAATTCTGCCTGTTCTTTAAGTTGCATAATGCCCAAGCTCCTGGGGCATTACCCTACCCATAAAGTGTCTTCTCACCATTGTTGGAGCTTGTGTATTTTAGGAGGTTCTTTTTCATGGATCTCTATCATGATCTCTAAACTGATGATGATCACATTCCTGCAAAAAAGTTTCATAATTTTCATAGAGATTGGCACTTTCTAATGCTCTTTCTCTGACTTGGTGGAATCAGATTTGCACTTGAGAGTTCCAATAATCCTTTCAAACAAAACTGTTCATGTGCAGACCACTTTGCATAAATCTAAACAGTTCATTGCAAGTTAAAAACTGTAGAGACACTCAAAATAACTTTTTAAGCAAAGGGGTTGGTTGGTGAGTGAAGTCACAATATCCCAGAGGCAACAAATTCCCAGCTTTCGCGATCTACATAAGACATTAGACTTATCCATAAAGTCACCCTCTGTTTCACCCCCCTATCTCCTCTGCAAAGTAATGAAATTCTACTAAATCTCAGTATGCATTTAATGCATACAGTTCGCGAGTAATTATAGTAGTTGTACTGGTAGGAGCAGTGAAAATATATGTCGCAGCAGCGCACAGGCGCTCAGGAAAACGGAAACATTTGATGAAACTCAGTTTACCACCAAAATTGGTGGAAAAACTAGTTTGGGTACCAGTTATTTCCTTTTGTAAAATTTTCATTCCCAGTTACACGTTTGATGCCCTATTACGCCGAAACTGGTCGTTCTCGCCCCCTAATCGCCTGACTATAAGGATAAACTCTATTATTTGATGAAAACCTCCAATCATCAATAAAACAAAGCACCCAAACCAAGGGGGGAAGAAAAAGCTACAAGATGGAAGGACCTAATCCTTGCAAGCAAAAAATCCTCCAAAAAGTGCAGACCACTAAGGGAACGAAAACAAATCAAGTACTCAAAAAGCACATTAGATAAAGGAGAGGGGAGGAACACACCAAAAAAAAACACCTAGCTTAGAAGAACCCTCACCTACAGTAAAAGCATGCCTCCACCTGCGCTTGTTGCAATGCCACCAACACCCTCTGCCTGTAAAATGAACACGTTTTGAACATACCGATAGCTGATGGACTCGATTCAAATCACTTTTTCTTTTCTTTTCTTTTCAACTTACAATTTCTCCACACTCTTAAGGTGCATTCACATAGGTGTTAAAGGAGTTTAATATTAAGTCCCCTAACACCAAGCTAGTCATTTAGAACCTAAACCTATTTACCTTGAAGATTTGATGTTAAGTTAACATTCACTTAATATTAAACAATCACCCATTTAACATTGATTGCCACCTAAGATGCCACCTAGATTTTCACTTAACACTGACTTAACATTTAGGTGTGAATGCACCTTTAGTACTTCAGTTGAAGTGAAGCTGTACTTAACATAGTTTCCAGAATCTATGTTCACAATCTGGCACCAGACAGAGTTGTTGTAGCTACTACTACCACTAAAGGGTCAAGGGCATCCAAAGACCTGGCTATGGCGGGGAACCCTAAAAATGAATGGTTGGCACTTTCAACTTTCAAGAACCATGAGCTCCTTCCTTTGCAAGGAAAGTATTCTGCTTCCTACCCATGTGGAGCTTTTCTAGGGTTCCTTCTAGTGTTGGGTCTAGAATCCACTTTTGAATGAGCCAGCCTACTCCTGGAATTGGATTCTTAGTGTTCTTTTTTTTCCATACCAGGCTGGTACTGGCATTGGGTATCTCCTAAACCCTAAAACTCTAAAACCCTAAACTCACAAGACTGGTATTACCTCAGGTCTGTAGTCCACCTCCCTACCCAGCTGGTAGAGTAAAGGTAGAGGGTTTAGGGTTTGGGTCATCTCCACCAAAACACTTAGTATGATGAGACTGTGAACTGGAAATATACACATTCAAATCATATTTATCAACTGCTCCATGTTTCTGATTGGGTAGATAGTTTGATTGCTCCAAGTGGGCTGCACCATGTTTCCGATTGGGTTGATAGTTTGATTGCTCCAAGTGGGTTGCTATGAGAAACATGTCTCCCTACATGCTTACTCGCTGCACTCCCAGTTTCAGTTTTATCGGTGGGGTTGGCAAAAAAAAAGTTAGTAACTAAAACTTGGATGTGAGAAACATGTTTGCAGAGTCATGATGTACTTGGCGTTGCTGGAGGTACCGCCTCTACTAAAGCGAGTTTGCCTCAGCTCAACCCACAATGGTTAGTAGGGTCCTTGATACCACCAGGCCTATATATATAGGCCAGAGCAAACACTGGGTGGCTCCTCCTTCCACCCAAGTTTCTGGCTGCATCTTTTGCTTGATTAGCAGCTTGCAACGGTCTCCAGATGTCAGGAAGCATGACCATATAGCTACTGATGCAGCAGCTGAAGGAGTCAATCTACTTTGGATTCTTTCACTGTTTACTTGAACAATAACCAATGCATAGAAAGTATGTAGCAAGTTGTTATTGTTGCTCACATACAAACCACAAAGTCTCTTAAACCCTAAACTCTCTCAACTGCTTTTTATTTTTTTGGTTTTTTTTTTTTCCCCCATTTTGTGATGTTGGTCAAGTGGGTGCTCATCCATAAGACAATTTAGCCAAATATGGTGATAAGAACAACAGTTTAAAGTTTTTTTTTTAATCTAGCATCGTTGTATATATTTGGTTATCTGCTGAAACTTAGGATAGAATCTGGAAAAAAATTTAGAAAATTTACATTTATTTTAAAAATTTGACAACTTAAAAAAATCTAAACACGCGAAAATTTCGCCAATTTGAAGGAAAAAAAAACATCAAAAATTCACCATTTCACAAAATTTCACCAAAGAAATCATTACTCTCAACACAAGCCTCAACGTGGTTGTTGAAAGTTGCAACAAAAGTGATCGGATTGAGGCCACATAGAAAATGCAAGTCAAATGGTGGGCTCCTACTTTAGGTACCCACCCAATCATATATTTATGATGGGATCCCCAGTTCGGGCACTTTTTATGTACAAAAAGTGGGACTCAATTTGGTCGGGCTGGCCCTCCAAATTCACAAACAATCAATCATATGTATGCCACCCCAACAACATAGGGTCCCTCCCTTGTGTGGCCCCACACTTGTCCATTGACTTGGATTTGGGGCTATCCCTCCAAAGTCACCAACAATAAAAAAGCATATGTTTGCCACAACAAAAGGCATAGGGTCCCTTGTGCCCACCACAATTGTCCATTGACTCAACTTTGGGGGCATAGTTTGTTTTTCCATCCTTACAAGGACATTGGATGCCTATTTTTCAGTACCCACAAGGACAATGCCAACCCAAAAAAAAAACCCTTTTCACGACATTCGAATATACTTACTCCCCTCTCACACACTTCACATTTCACAAGTCACAAACTTAAACTCCAAACACATTTCAATTATCCTCACTCCAAACTAGGTACATATCACTTATGACAATTTTTTTCCAATCTTCAATTACCTTACTACCTTGGTGGCTTTGACACTATATATATATATAAAAGCTGAGATTTTCTAAAATTATGTTTTCTAAAAACAATGTTTGTGATAAAGAAATGAAAAATCTTGTTAGAATATTTTATAAGTATTGTGAAAAATCAAATGCCCAAAATCCATTCAAAGCCCATGAGATTTTTGCACATGGTATAATTTTTTATGAGGTTCCCATGGTATTATTGAACATTGTAACATAGTATTGTCGTTCCATGGTTACTGAAAGTTACAATGTAAAACTTGATCGCACTCACAAGAACCCTTGTGAAAGGATAAAATATCCCAAATATTGATAGTTGTGGTGTAGTTATGGTGAATTTCCAATTTAATGACACTAGTATCCAAAGGTTTAATTAGCATAAACATATCATAGAAGTAATCAACATAGATGAGAACCCTATATCAAAATTTACTATTTATCAAAATCTATTTTGATATTAATATCCATGAATTTTCTCAAACATAGCATAGAAAACCAAAAAAAAAAAACTTTAATGCCAGACCAATTGTGGTTGCTCTATGTGTTTGAAGAAACAAACAAAATAATTTGATGAAATTTCTAATACATAGTCAAGGATGCAAGCTTTTCCTTTTGTAGAAACTAGTTAGTAATGCTTTTAATAAAACTTACACATTACATGTATGGTTTGCAATTTGGCCACATCAAATGTGAAATAAATTATGGTAACAATGGTTCATTAGAACCAGTTTAAGTAGCATAACTCTAGGTTTTATAAATCACAATTGCTACCGAACTAAAATTTGTTTAACCCACTTTCAAGTAAAGGCACAAAAAAAAATATTTTGGATATGTGTCTTTTTTAGGGTTTTCTTTTCAACGTCATCTTCACAAGCAAATTTTCAATACCTTTTCCACCAATTTGTATCCCATCTTTTCAATTGAATTTTAATCTAATTATTGAATTGAATTTAGTTTAATTGGAATTCAATTCAATTCAATTTGATTCAATTGAATTTAAATTTAGTTCAATGTATTTGATTTCAATTTAATCTAATTAGATTTGAATCCAATTTATTTCAATTCAATGCAATTCAAGTTGAATGTAACATCATTCAATATTTTCATTCAAATGGAACTTAATTTTCACTTCTTTTTTTTCATCTATTGATCAATTCATCATATTAGGTTTTGATGTTTCGACTTTCAATCATTAGTCTAAATTTAGCTAACACAAATGATAGTAAAGGTAGGTGAAGGTCAAATGTTGGTTGTTATTATGGTGGATTGTGAATCTAGGTGATGATGGATTAGATGTTTTAATTTAAGACCAAAAAAAAAAAAACAACGAACAAATGAATTAAAATATGTTAGGAAAAAATATGTTACCAGGGTTTAATGTTCATATATAATTTTGAGGTGCATGATGACATTGAATTGTTAAACTTTGATGTCATGAAAACAATATTGAAATCATGTTTGATGAAAATGGGTGCACGGTGGAAAAAAAAATTGAAAATAATAAGAATCATCATAAAGAATTGTTGAAAATGGTAACATTGCAAGACTAGAGAAACTTGGAAAAAAATTATGTTTATAATGTTATTTAATTTGTATATTTTTATAAATTCAAACAATTAAGGTTAGGTTTTAATTTCACCAACAAATTCGTCAATATGGAAACATATATAATTAATGCCTCCATTCATTTATTCATTGTGGTAGACTTGAAATGGTTATATGTCTACAATGAATTGTGATTCCACATTAACCTAGGTTTAACCTTGGTTTTACCCAATTTAACTTTAGTTAACCTAAATTTAAATCTAACCTTGGATAGCTTAAGATTCATATTGGTTATCTTAATTTTAGCTTAGGTTTAATGTTGGTTAATCCAAGTTCAACCTTGTTTAGTTTAAGTTTAGCTTTGATTAGCGAAGGTTTAGCTTTGGTGAGCTTAATTTAAGATAGGTTTAGCCTAATTCACTTTTTATTATCTTTGGTTTAGCCTTAATTTAATTTTGCTTGACCTAAGTTCAATATTGATTAACCTAGGTTTAACATAAATTTAACTTTGATTAATTTAGGTTTAACTTAAATTTAACTTTGATTGACCTAGGTTTCACATGTATTTAACCTTGGTTGACATAAATGTTATGTTTGTTAAACTAAATTTAACTTTGGTTAACCTAGTTTTAGGTTAAGTTTAATTAAAGTTAGTTTAGATGTAGCCTTGGTTAACTAAGGTTTAATAAAATTTAACCTTAGTTAATTAAGGTTTAATTTAGCTTTACACTTGGTTACCCTAGGTTTAATTTTGGTTAGTCAATGTTTAACCTTTGTTTAATTTAGGTCAACCTAATTTAACTTATATAGATGTAACTTATATTGGGTTAAACTATGATAACCTATGAGGTTTAGGTCATGTTAGGGAGACTTAGGACTAAACTAAGTTAATTTTGGTATGCCTAGGTATTTTAAGTTGTCATAAGTTAAGCTTATGTTACTAGCTTAAATGGACCCATATTAACTTGTGTTAAACTAGGTTAAAATATATATTATGTTTATGGGTTTAAGGGTTTAAGTTAGGGTTTAAATTAGTTAGGCCTAAAATAATTTAAGTTAACATAGGCTTACCTAAATAGGCTAAATTAAACCTAACTTAACTAAGGTACATACATTTTTTAAATTAGGTTTAATCTTGGATTCCACCATCTTGGTCATATTTTTAAAAAGCGATAGAATTTCAATAACATAGATCATGCAAAAGATACATGCAAGCAAAACTTCCAAATTGTTATACAAATTCCCTTTTTTAAAATAAAAATATTAAAACAAAACTTACAAATTCAAGTAATGGGAATAATTTTATTCTTATTTTCTTTCAGATTTTCATCACATGACCTTGAGGTTCAACCTTCAATTTTACTTCAAAACCATATTGCCATACCTTGATTTGTTTATACATTGGAATTTGGCAAGTGGTTTTTGAATATAATAAATCATTCTAATTTAATAAAAATGCGTAAATGCAATTAGGTCTTTTGGACATTAAATTGCTTTATAAAATCATTAATTTCACACAAGATGATGTCCAATTCAAAGGTTACTTTTTATCACACCTATTACCCTATCATGTTTTTTTAAATAAAAATTTTATTTAAAAAAAGAATGTCTTAAAAACCTTATTAAATTATTGTCAATTGGAGTTTTTGATCTTGAAATTCCATGTTCCTTAGATTTCTTTTTTAAGGAAAATGGTAATGTTTATAGTCATGCAAACCATTTCCTTGGAAATTTACTTATATTTTCATTTGATCAATTACATTCTAGAAGATTCCATGCAATTTCATGTCTTGTTAGATTTATTGGTTCAAAGCATAAGTTTGATTTGTTTATAAGTGGTTGGAAGAATTTGTAGAAGGTGGCATCAATATGAATGAAAGGTGCCATATCATTTTTAAAGCTTTGGGCTTGAATCCAAACCACTTTACTTATATGCAATTTGTTAACTCACACATGGGAACTTGATTCCAAATGGGTCTAAAATGTTCATATCATAGTTCTATAACCTTCTCAATTCAAAGGAACACCTATGAAATATGTTAATTAAAATGTATGCAAAAAATGGATTGCAATAATGTTGACTTAAATTTTGTTAAGGTTAGAATTACATAAGTTATTATGAACTATAATGATAAATGTAAAAGATTTTAATAATTTGCAAAGTGAATTTATATCCATGGTCCAAGATATAAAATGTGCTAGATTGAAACACATCAATTGGATGATTCAAAATCAATCTTTGAAAGCATGGGCTTTTAATTGGTTATATTTCAATTCAAATGGGTGGCATGACCAAAAGATCATTATTCATCATTAGGTCCAAGAAATGGTAAACATTCCAATTTGTTGAAAAAAAAATTGGTACCTTGGTGGATGAACTTAAAACTAAGCAAATTCTTACTTTCATATAGGCCTTTCCATTTTTTTATAGTATAAATGTTTAATTATTGACCTTTGCATAAACCTTCAACTTAAAAAATGACTTGTACATGGACAAGTTAAAAAGAAAACAACTTACTTTCACAAGGTTGTTTCAACTTGAATGAAGATATTATATGACATTACTGTGTTATTTAGTTCATCATGATTGAATCCTTAGGTTGTAATGAAAAAATTCAAAAAAATCAATGACACATATATTTGTACAATTGTTTTTCATAACTTTGAATTCTTTTTCATGTTGTGCAACTTATGATTAGAAAAATGTACTTTTTACATTTGGAGCATTTATAAGCATTTTGTTGCAAAAGTGTTACAAAATCAAATCTTGAATTTGGAAATATTACACATTATGTTGTAGGAAGCAAGAAATGTGACCAATGGTTTTTTCTAGGGTTCACAATAGCAATTGAGTTAATACCCATGAATTTTGTGACTTGGGGTGCATTAATATTGGGATTTTTGGATGAAAACCATTTAACATGTAAGGAAATTGGTGAGATTAATGGTTTACAAAAGGGTGCAAACATATGTAAAAGGAGCCAAAAAGGGTGTGGACATTGATTAAGACTATATCCATATATCTTTGAAAAATTAACATGGTAACACAATAATTTGGATTGTTGGTTAATTTTTGTTTAGGTGTAAATTTGTAACCAAAAAAAAAAGAAGCAAATTCATGATGTTAAAAATATGCATTGTATATTTAAAACAATCAAACAAGGATATGGATATGTATTTTTAAGTTTCAAAAGTTTTTTTTCTTTATCAAATGTGCACCAAATGTTTTCCAAACTATTATGGAAGCTTTTAATACATTTTAGAAAACAAGTCACATATGTTGAACCATTAAATTTTTTTTTCTACATGAACCTAATTGGATTTTAATTTTCAAATGTCCTTAAGGGGCTTAGATAATTCACAAATTGTGATTGTGGTTTAAATCAAAGTTGTACATTTGACTATGATTTAAGGCTTGATGCCAAATTTTCAAATGTTCATTATATTATGAGTCATACTTGATTTCAAAATTGATATCCAATTTGATGAATTACAAAAGCAGTGGTATGATGAATGCCATGTGTCAAATTTAATCCTCAAAAATAATTTTGGATTTGTCATCCCTTGTTATTTTTAGTGTGTTTGGATGCAAAAGCTTTGGGACATTTGTTGTTGGATTAAAATTTTAAATATATGAAGAACAAACATTTTGTGTATGGTTATGGAATATTAATGGGTAGTTTCCCAAGAAAAGTTTCATTCCTTAAACAAAGCAACTTAGTAATATTATTTAATGAACCATTTTATTTCATTAATGTTGGTGTGTGAACATATATTAGATTATTGTTGCATTGAATCGTGCATAAAAAATGGATTATTATGCTTTCTCTATCATATGTCTTTATGATAGTTTTATAGTGTTTAGTATCCTATTGATGTAAAAGATAAAAAAGTTAAATGGTATAGAATGCAAATGAACCATGAGGAATTACAAGATGGTAGGTCATGCAAAATACATTACTTAGTGGCCATAAATTTGATTAACATTTGGATCAATGGAAATATTAAACATAATTAAATTATTATTGAAAAATCATAATATCTTTTTTGGCTTGTTGCATATGATTTTGAATGAGTTGTCTTTATGTTTTAGTTTCTTTAGTGCATGTAGCACCTATAGTCTATAAACTACTTTGCCATCATATTTTTGTTTAGTCATTTAATATGTAACAAACATGCATGGAAAGTTAAATTTATTATTACCAAAAGTGATAATAAGAAATTTATTTTGTGTTGATTGGTTTGAATTTGTCTTTAGTTATATTTTAATAATTTTGATTAATTTGAAACAACCTTCTTTAGCCATAATCAACCTTAATCATGTAAAAAAACTTTAATATTTCTTTAATCATTCCCAAATAACCTTAATCAAATTAATCAACATTCAAACAGAGAAGATAGTTCCCATTGACCTAATAATTTTATAAACTTTGAAGGTGAAGATAAATCAAACCATTTCAAGCTTGCTCATGAACAACATATTTTTGTGCTATAAGAATGTGTATAAAACATGCTCAATTGTGAATTTTCATATATAATTTTTAAATTATTAATGTAACCTTGTAGCCTTGGGACTTGATGGATTTTATTTGGGGCATAATTATAGGTTTACAAAGGAATGCTACTTGGCATAAATATTTGTGGGGTGATCAATATAAAATAACAACATGTTGAGCAAAATTGGAATTTGCAAATCATGATTTTTTGAAACAATGTGACTCTCATAGTCATAAAATCAAAAAGATTAACCCTTAAAGGTCCAACCTCCCCAAAGTTCCAAACATAGGTTCAAATTAATTTCAAGCCTTAAAACTCACATTGCATGATTTGAGGAACCTAACTAAAGGACCTAATAACTTCACACAAGGGTATAATGCAATTGGAAAAGATTAAATCTTGTCATGGTTGCCTCACATGGGCACATTTGAAATTTCCATTTTTTTCACACAATATTCATAGTAGACAATTTTGAAGGATTGCTTCATTTTGGAGATCCCAAATTTACTTATTTCATGCAATAAGAACTTCAAAGATCATAATTTGTGCCACACTTGATGCTTTGCATTACCATATGATCAAAAGTGAGCTAGAAATTCATAGTGTATGAAAGAAAATGTGCATAAAGATCTCTATGGATAGAAGAGATTTCCATTTGTACCTTAAGTTTTTCTCCAAGTTCATTATTAAATAGTTGCCCTTGGGCCTCTCATATAACTAAGCATGCCCAAATCATGTTACAATATTCACATTTTATTTGGTGAGAATAAATACAAGGCTTCAATCTTACGCTTGCATTCTTCATTATGAAGAGAACTATGGAGAATGCTTGATCTTGAGTTAGATGAACATGATTCCATATTTATATGTAAACCTTGGTCATCAAATGATCCATCAACCCAATCAAGTTGGTTAGACCTTTGGTGTTAAAAAGACATGAGAAAAGGGTCTAGAATCTAGACTAATACAATATAGAATGGCCCATACTAGATTGAAATAGAATCTAGACAAGCCAAGAGGTCTACAATCTAGACCAATACAACATTAGTCTAAATTCTAGACCCTCTTCTTTTGTCTTCTTGACACCAATGGTCTAGATTCCATACCAAGCTAGTATGGGCCATTCAAAAATTAGTAAACTTGTTATCAAATGAATAATAATATGTTGTTGTTTTATATTTTTTCTTATTAGTTTGATAAGATTTAATTAAAAAGTTTACAATTCTATTTGGTAATATTATTAAAGTCTTTTGAGACATTTAACCAAAATTTGGATATTATTATGACAAATGAAATTCAATTGCACATAAATAAAAATGATAAAATATACTTAATAAATTATAGCAATGTATTTGAATAATGAAAAACCAAAACTAGCAACAAGGAAGAATTAACTCCAAATTATTCCCACTACTTCCACTCTCATGTTTGCCATTGAAGGCATCTAATGGAGATTTAGTGTGTATGGAACACATTAATGTTATAAATGATCCGAGGCTTCAAATTCTTAACAATGACACAATGTGATCCAAAAACAAAAATATTGGTAAAGAAACATGGTCTTGGAGAAGACATACTAGTTTGGTTCCGGTAGCACCATGAGTAAGAAATTGCATTTTGTGGCGAGCAATATGTTTAAAACCTAGTATTGTTGAATGGATAATAATAGACTTTACAAATATAACATAAATCATACCCTTACCAACAATGTCACACAACAAGGCTTCACTTGTATACCAATTGAAAAGAATTTATTGATGAAATTTTGCCCAAAAGTCAAATTAAAATTTTTTTTGGGAAGAGAAGTGAATTTTAAGGTTTTTGATTGCTTAAAGTGAGAAAAAAATGCTAGATTTCTATATTTGGTTTTTTATATGTGCAGTACAAAATATGGAAGAATAATTAAAAATATGTATTTCATATTTCCAATTTTTGTTAAATTTTCCTAGGGACAATCACCACTTTGATTCCAAACAAAAATTCCTAAAAAAGAAATACTAATACCAATACAACATCATTCTTTTTCATCAATATAATAATTTCTATGTAAAGACCTTCTTGGTTTGTCTACTATATTTAAAAGAGCATGTTGCAAAGCATAAGAATTCGTGGGGCATTTCAAAAAATGAAACACTTGCAAGCACAAGCATTCCATTTTAGAAAAAAAAAATTGCGTTGTTTTAAAAAAACTCTTGTACACATAGAGAATCACCCCACTAAAATAATTTTTTTTAAAAAAAGAAGAAGAATTAAATTCCAATTGTGATCTTTACGTTTGGTTTGGTAAAGCCCTTGGCCATGGGCTTTTTTAGAAGAATTTGACTCACAATTGGCTCAACCTCATGTGGGCCCTTATTCCGGTAATGCTTTTGCCCTAAGCATGCCACATAGTTAGTGATTTTCCGATTCAGGGTAAAGGTCGGGTCAAGGCAAAATAAAGGGAAAGGTGAAACGCCCCGACTTTCGCCTAGTCTCCCCCCAGACCCCAAAGAAAACAAGGAAAAAGAAACTATTAGGGTTTAGGGTTTTAGGGTTTTTTCTTCATCACACTCTTCCTTCCTTGCTTCCTTTGCATGTATTATTGACCCAACAAGATTGCTACCTTCATTCCTTCCTTCCTTCCTTGAATGATCAGCCAAAGTGAAGGGAGAACTGGTTGGGTATGGTTTGGTTTGGTTTGGTTTGGGTTAAGTATTAGTGATAGCAAGAAGGTTGCCCTAAATGTGAGGGGGGGAAAAACAAAGAGGTCCTCACTAGGCCCACTTACTTACAAGGAGGACCATTTTGCAAGTGAACTACTAGGTAACCCTTTGTAAAATTTGGCCTAATTTTAGCACTAAATTTGGGACAAAATTAGAGGACTGGTATGGCACCTATGTGGACCAATAAGTTGCCCCAAGTGGGTCTTCTATTGTCGGGTGCTTTCATAGACTACCGTTGGGTCACGTTTTATTTTTTTGGGGGGG
>Ga0209208_10009035_pt1 | contig 13153 bp, 13 predicted proteins | sample S1TSphfallax_3_FD_187694 | JGI IMG/M metagenome (GOLD analysis project Ga0209208, IMG submission 187694) | Host-associated microbial communities from peat moss isolated from Minnesota, USA - S1T2_Fd - Sphagnum fallax MG (SPAdes) (version 2) | ecosystem: Host-associated > Plants > Peat moss >...
CACCCTCCTTGACATTCTATTTCCCTTTCTTTTTTTCTCCCTTTTTTTTTCTTGGTAGAAGCGTACGTGGGAGCTACCAACAATAGTAACAACCAATAGTCAAAGCCTTTAGCCACCACCATCATTAGTTAACAGGTTGTTAAAAGGAGGAGTGTGGAAGGGTAAGGAAGGCTTCCTTCCCCTTCATCGTGTTCATGGTCGTTGGTGAGGAATACAACATGTGAAGGAGGCAAGGGGGGGTGGTTGAACAAAGGAGAAGCATGGCAATGGGTGGAGCTCAAAGTTCCATTGTTGTTGCCATTCAATTTGAGCTCAGCCAAACTTGGGCCAACTTGCTAAATTTGGTTACCGTAGTGCCACGAAAGGTTCGGGCGGGCTGTAACGATCAATTTAATTAATCTTGAGGAATTTTTTTGGAAAAGGTCCATCAATGCTGTAGGAAATGCATTGTTTTCAAGGGAAAGGTCCAGTAATCTGCCAAAAAGGTCCATTACAGGTCCAAGCCAATTTCCATTTTTTTTTGTTTTGATGTTGCAAGCACACATGTGCAACATTCTGAGCATACATGCATTTATCTGCACTCTGCATTGATCTGCATTGCATGGCAAGGAAGAACCTGTGCACAAGTCACAACTTGTGGAATGGCGTCGTGATGACATTCTTGTTACATTTGCCTCACAAAAGATGACACTGACCGTAACGACTCCAGACCACCAGGTGCATTGCACCATGCTGAACTCAGTCCTTGAACTGCACATACATGTTGTTCCAATCAAAGACATCCAGCAGAGGCTCCAAGTCGAAAGCAACGCTCAGTGCCTCACTTGCACACAATGCACCACCCTCATACAAGCCTGGATGATTGTTCCCTACCGTCATGAATTCCTGAATGTTCTAGACCAGCCAGAACGAAGCTTTGACATAGCGAGTGAAGAACTACTGGCAAATCAATGACCCTTGTGAGAAATCTACAGCAGCCAAACCTGCCTGAATGCTGGCCAATGCTGCAGTGTGAACATTGTCATCAAGCTTGAGAATAGGGGAGGAAAGAAAGGCAATCAAAGTTGACCATGCCTCGACACTGCCCTCATAAGAAGTGACAACATCTCTCAAAGCTTCACGCACCATCTGAGCCTGTGTTTCTCCCTTTTCTGACTGCACACTATCCATCCCGCCAACATCGCCGACCTCTCTTTCTCCAAAGTAACCATCATCCACTTGCATTGCATCATCATCACCCTCCCCATCCTGAGCAGAATCAAAATGCCCTGGATCTTCCACTGCCACCTCGCCACCCTCCACATTATCCACCGGGGCATTCTCATCCAAAGCCAGCAAGCTATCTGCAGCTGCCTCAGCAGCTCCAACTGCTACTCGGACTGCATACGCCTCCATCCCTGCCTGCAACACCTCGCTCTGCAATGCCAACTGCTCATCAATCTGCAGGTATTCCTCGGCAACAGTGGCTTGCGCAACAACATCCTGAATGGATGATGCTGTTGTTGACGAGGATGCCCCAGCAGCCTTTGTGGTTGCCCTCGCAGCCAGCTGTGCCAAAGGAACAAGATCATTTTCGTCAGGCTCAGAATCGAAACCTTTAGAAAACAGCTGCTGCTCATCCTCATCACCAATCTCCGCATCATATCCTTGTGAGACCCTCCACAACTTGCCTACATCACGCATCTTGCCAGTGGCTCGCAGCACTTGCCTATCAAAAGCAGCATGCAACCCTGTAATCTGCCAAGCCTTCTTCACAATGGATGCATCTCCATTTAAGCGCTCCCATGACGACAACAACTAGCCAACCGAAAGATCACGCATGACACCCACAGCCGTGCCCACCTTTACTTCACCAACAGCATGGCCTTGTAGTTGCTGCCCCACATCCTGAGCATACCATAGGTGGTATGCAGCCTTGACAACAGCCTTAAAGGGGCGATTCAAGCCTGTGTCCGCAGGCTGAAACTTACTGGTGGTTCCCCCTGGCACAAACAAAATGATCAAGTGGGGATACTCCTCCTTCATCCACGACAAGAACTCCTCACTCTTATGCACAGACCAGCAGTCTATGAGCAGGACTGCCTTTTGATCAACTGGTAGTTGGCCATTACTGGCCTTGATCACGCTCTTGACATACGGGTCAATCACTCCAATGATATATTTGCGCATGCTGCCCTGACTAGACCAATGAGTGGGTGTCTGACCAAACACGAAGCCTTTGGCAACTGCAGTTGCACGGCATAGCACGTTGGGCAAAGCTCTCAAACTGCCCTCTGCCCCACCATAGATGACTTGTAAGGGCAGCATTTTGCCACTTGCAACTAACGCAAGCATAGCAGTGTAGCCCCGCTTGTCATCGCCATTTGCCATGCTGACATCCAAAGAATTCTTGGTGTGATAGGTGCGAGCATTGCCGGCCGGCACAAGTTGCATCCATGTCTGATCCCAGTTGATGACCTGCATGCAAAGGAAAGGGAGAAGAAATTTTGTGAGGCAAACTTTCTTCAACCAAACATGCGAAACAACGATTCAGAGCATCGTACTAACACTGACATATGTGCACTACGGGGTGGTGCAAGGCATTTTTACTCACACCAGGAAGTTGAAATTATGTGCAAAGCAATGCAATGATATCCCATGTACTGCAGGCAGTTGAGGCGGTGACCATGCGCAAATCTTGGCACAGCCAGATAAGAAGTCAAAAGCTGGCAATGTAATGCAAATATAAATCAACACATGGATGCACATTGTTCTGCAGTTTCACATAGTTTACCAGCTCTGGTGGGATGCCCTCACGATCCACAATGTTGGCTAGGCGGTGCTTCAGTGTGTCTCCCTACTCCTGCCAGTCCTTTGGTAGATTCTGCACTGCTGTGGTGGCCTTCTTGTAGCTCTAGCCCATCTCCTGACTAGCAAACTTACGGCACCACTGCCGGTTGACGCTGAAAGTGGTGCCGTTGTCGAACACAACCCCTGCTGTTGTTGCTATTGCCCCAAACACTAGCAGCACACCAATGGTCAGGCTGCGGATGATGCTAGAGTTGATGGCTGCACCACTCTTACGCTGGTCCTCCAACAGTGTCTTGAGGGCCCCTTTTGCTGTGCCCATGTCCTGCTTCTCCAGCATAGGCTTGCGCCCAGGCCTAGCTACAAAGCTCTTACCACGTTTCAGCGCCTCCTGATACTGCGGCAGTAGCTAGATTTTTTTCTGATGAGGTACCAGCCACCCCTGCATTGTGCTGATAGCCAAAGCCTGGAAGCGACCATGGGGCAGTGAGCGCAGCTTGCTGACTACTGCTGTCACGTTGCCGCCGTTCAAGCACACAAAATGGAGGATTTCTTCAATGTCGCTGGCACTCTTGAACCAATCCTTATGCACTGCTTTTTTCTTTGCAGGGGCTGTTGCTTTGGGGTTGCTGGTGGCGGCTGGCTTGTTGGGGGCAGCAGCGACAGGTTCATTGTCTGCTGAATCTGAACCATCTGAGGCTGCATCAGTTGGAACTGCTGCTGATGTTGTGGCTCCTGCTGCTGATGGCTGCCTGGCATGCTGCTGAAACTGTTGTGGCTGCACCAGGGAAACTTTCTGCTTGCCTGAGCATGGCGGCTGACCCCACCTCTTTGCAGGAGCGGGAGTCGCCGAGATGGGAGCAACCAGAGGTCTCTTTGCAGAACCTTCTGCCCTTGCCTTCTGATCGACTGCTGCAGATTTGGCTTCCCTCTCCTAAGGGGTCAGTTGTCTGAAGAAGCTACTAATGCTGGGTTGGCTTTGGAAAGACATTTTGTGGGCCTGCCAGGCCTTGCTGATCAGTACAAGGTCGACCCCCCCCGGAAACGAAGCAAAAAAGGTTCGTTACACACGCGATAGCGCGAAGCTTTTTTTGGCGCCAAAAGGTCCGGTTTTGGGGGAGAACGTTCGTTACAGAAGTCCAAAAGTCATTTATTTGCCCAATAAAGGATCGTTTCGACCTCCAGCCCGAATTCATTAATGAACCTTTCGTGGCACTACGGTAATCACATTCCATACAAACCTTTAAAAGATTGTGACTATAGGGCAAAACCCTTGCAAAATAACCCTTTTATGTTAGATTAAAGGTGCCAATTGTTTAAATTTCCTACATGGGTTATTCTAAATTCTATAATGCATTAAAGTTATTCGCAAAAGCTTGCAATTAAGGGGCGAGTTCAACCAGTTTGATCCTAATAGGGCATGAGATTTTTTTACAAACGAAATTAACGGAGAGTGAAATTAGATTTTGCACTAATTTTGGTGCAAAAACCAGTTTCATCCTCTATCTTTCCTTGGTTTGAGCACCTACACTAGTGCTACTACATTTTCATGTATTCTTGTTATAATTATTCTCAAACCACGTGCATCTAATCTTGAGTTTTAACATTTCATGCCTTAATGAAATTTCATTACTTTACAATAACAATGCATAAGGGTTAAAAGAGGGGTTAGGTAGGGGATGAAAGAAGGGCTAGAAGTGGGATGACTTTATAAATTTCTCTAGTATTAGACTTTTAAAAGGTTGTGATTTTGGCTTGTTTTAATGTGATGATTTACATTGAGTTTGAGCTTATTATGTATTTTGTCAAATAATTGTTTTTAATTAGATTTTTTTTGTTTTCTTGACAAGCTTACATATCTTTTGTTTGTTTATAATAGAAAGTTGTTTCCTTCTTTTCTCTGTAACAAGATTCATTGTTGTTAGTTTGCACAACTTGAACACAGAACAACACTAATATTGCCAAAGGGAACTACAATCTACAACAACCTTATATTTGTATTAGATTTCCCATCATAATCACATTGACTAAGAAAGCTTTGCAAATGTTTTGTGTTATTAACAAGTGTGACAATGATTCAAAAGAATTGGTGTTTCTTATTAAAACAAATGATTACCAAGAAAAATTGTATGACACAAAGAGGATTGTGACTAAAATGGGTGTGATTATAATAAGTTTTCTTGTATGTGTGGAACTCAAACCAAGATACACTTAAAAATAATAATAAGGACTGGAACTGACAATTAACCAACAACCAGCAATCAATCACTAATTCCAAATTTGATTAGCGCAAAATGCATCTTGGTAGACCATCCCATCATTGATTGCTTGCCTATGACTGAGTACTTATTTATATCTTCATCATATATGCTTCATTTTGAGTGATTTAAATTGTGCTACCTCAAGCTCTAGAAATCATCTTTGAATTGCAAAGGAAAAGGAGTAATGAAAAAATTACTAGAAAAAAAAAAAGCTTTTCAACTTACAAAACATGTTTTTCTTTTTTCTTATCTTTGGACCTCTCCTACTTTCAAAGCTCATAACCTTTTTATTTCTTGTTCATTTTAAACGATTTAAAGTGCTATAAGAGTGCCACCTGAAGTTTTACAAAATCATCTTTGAATTCTAATAGCAACACAGCAAATTTTTTGGGTGTTCAAAAACTAGTCTTTGTAGTGTTGGGTGGTTTGTATTTTTGAGTTTTTGACCCCTTTTACTTTGAAGGGTCATAACTTTCTCATTTTTAATCCATTTTCAACGATTGTTAACGCGTCAGATGCATCAAGAGAAGAAGTTCAAATTTGTTTGGACACCAGAAACAACAGAGCCCTCCCCTTGGACCCACCCTGCCCTGAGCACCTAAGTGTTTGATCATCGGCCAGTCCACCTTACTGATTTTCAAAATCTGCATTCTAATCTTATGTTATTTTGAAAAACTAAACTTAGAACTTGATTCCTAGTTCTATTTATGAGAATTTCAATTCTTTTTCCAAAATTGGAATTGGAGGTTCTTCATAAAAGTAAAGATCCATCCAATACTGAAAACTTCCACAAAACAAAAACTTCTCTGCCATCTTGCATCGAATACTAGTCATGCTCTTTGTCCATTCCCATGGATGATATTCATCCAGTGTTGAGCAGGTAAATCTGTTACCTTGCTATACCCATGGGTATATATCAGGGCAAATATATGCCCTACCCGACTCATCAAAGAAAATTGCTTACCTTCTTAATTATCCCATCTAACCTTGTCTTTATTTTTATTCAGCTAGTACATAGTTGAGATGTGGTTATGATGAATTGTTCAAACTATGGTGACTAATTATTGAAATTGTAATTATATATATATAACATCAATTATCTTGGAAAACACTCCTATCAAATGATCTTTGAACCCCTTTAGGTTGAACTATTGTTTTTCATTATAAAAAATCGTTACACATTCTTATGTTGTCTTTGGAGTTCATAGAGGTATTGTAGACCTTCACTTGGCACACCCATGCTATTATCCTACATTGTAAAAAACCTTTTCTATGTTTTTAGTTAATAAAACATATAAGGTGCCCTCCAAATACATTAGGAAATTTCTCCCAGTTCATTATGTGTCAAATCCTCCATATGATTTTTATTTTACTTTATATTATAAATTTTGATTGCTAAAATGCTTGTAATGAATTTCCTTTTTTGCATATTATGATTGCAATATGTCCATTCATGATTGATTATGTAAATTTCTGTAAATTATGATAGTACAAATTGTCATTGCAAAATTGTATTACAAAACCCTCCCTACTGAATTTTTCTTTTCTTTTCTACATATTAAAGTTATCCGTAACGTCAGGTGATTAGGGGGCGAGAGCAACTAGTTTCAGCAAAATAAGGCATCAAATGTGTAACTGGGAATGAAATTTTACAGAACAAAATAACTGAGACCCAAACTATTTTTCCCACCTTTGCTGCATATTGTAATTGCAAAAAATGTTTAATTCATGATTAATTTTTTTCTACAAATTATCATTGTAAAAATGCTCAGAATTAAATTTCTAGTTTGCCAACTGCAGTTACAGGAATCCTTCTAATGAATTTCTTTCCTGGTCCACAACTTCCAAATGTAGGAATGTTCATGATAATTTTGTAAACTTTGCAAAATGTTACCGCAAAATGATCATTCATGATTTAATTCTTTTCTAAAAATTGTGATTGCATGAATCCTCAAAAGATGGATCCAAGTGTAACATCAACATCTGCAGGCATCTCAAGTCACAACTAGTGATATTAATAAATCTCAACAATTATGGAAAATATGACTTGTTTTTTCAAATCAAAGTTTGCAATCCCGGTGTTTGTAACTTAGCAAACATTTTCATTAGTGGATGCCACACGACGGGTATCATAATACGATCACCACCAAAGCAACAGAATGGTGAATTTAACACCCATGGATGTTATCATATGCACATTATGTAAAAAATCCATCAAATCTTAAACTGCGCATAATTTCAACTTCATGTTAGAAATGCTTCCCAAATGAACAAATCTACTCCCTTCGTTTCACATAAAACTCATACCAGCCATGCAACAACAAAGGAAAACCTAGTAAATACTTCACAAGCATGTTGCATACAAATATACTTCTCTAATCCTAGTCAGGATAGTGTAGAATATATCTACTGTTAATCACATGAAGTTATACACATTATATTTCTCTAACCTTGGCTTCTCCAACCCTCCACCCACCCACCCACCCATGTTGATAAATTCTTACTAGTACCTAATTTTGCGCGAAGGACAAGACAAAAGAAGAGGTACAAGTTGTTAGAATTCACCTTCTATGAATGTACACCTGAAATTCATTCTCAGATATACATCTCCTGGTATAAACTACAAACTCCCCTCCTGAAATCATTTTTCACCTTCACAGCAACTAAAATCTGATTGCCAAACTTTTTCCCTTCTTCAGCCACAAGATCAATCCATCACCCATTTGCTAAAATTCAGGGTTCTTTTCACCTACCCTGCTGTTGTTGCTGCAGGTCACTTGACCAATTACCTCCTATTACTCTACCATGCACACCAGACACATCAATCTCTTGATGTTGACTACAATCATTTCTACTAATTGCTGAGACCCTCTTTGTGGTGATGTTTTCATCATGCCCTCCCTCTCGTATTGTATCCCCATTTCGGGTCATTTGTGCAGATCCCTGCTCCTCAAGAAAACTATGACTACTATTAGTACTACTACTACCCATGGCACGACCTACCAAGTGACCTGCTGCTACTGTAGGCTGAGACTGCGTACTACCTGTCCGCGGAGGTGAGAAGCAGAGAGGCAAGTATTCATCATTATCACATGCAAACCGTGAGTTCCGGAAGTGCTCTTCTAGAGCTACTCGCCCCTGCTTGTGCAAGAAGTGACACCCATCATCAGGAGGGCAGAAAAAAAAGGGTTTGGGGTTTATGGTTTAGCCATAAAAAAAGAAAAAAGAAAAAACAGAGATAAATAACTAAAGAACAAGGATAATTCCAACCAAATCAAAAAGGTTTAAACACCTGCTAACACACCTGCACCCGGGCATATGATACTTGACATACTTTACGGGAATTGAATGCCTCCCATTGCTGGGCATGGAAGGCTTTGTACAGCCTTTTGGTAGCCTCCACAGTGGTGAAATTCACAAATGCATAACCCAAATTGCACCGGTTCCTACAGCACCTCCTCAAATTTCACATCACACAGATGAGAACTGCAATGCAACAATTTCACAAATTTCCAAATCTAACACCAATCTTCTTCAGACATGATGCAAAACACGGATCACCAGCTGCTGGACTTAGATAAGGCACAATATTGAAGAACAATGCAAGAAGAATTCTTCTCCACAAACCAGACACACTTACTTGAAATCAATAGGGAGGTAGACAAAGTCATAAGCTGACTCAGGTTCATTGGGATCCTCCAAGTGCGAGTTACTGTGTAAACAGTGCCTGTCCAGTAGCTGTAGGAGCATAGCTTGACTGTTTGTTCATGCCAATTTGCAATTAGTTTGACTGACATCAAATATATACACAACCCATTGAATGTGTATTATGTATTTCAATGTGTATTAAGATTGCAGGAAAAAAACTCCACCTGTATTTGTTGGGAATATTCCTGATCATGAGTGTTGTGCGAGTAGACTCATCCGATTGCAGCTCTTTCTCATCAAACATGTACTGCAAAGGAACAGACTCATTAGACAAACACTTCATAGGCAAACAGGATCTTCCAGTACTAGAAGGTCCATCCCTGGAACCCATCATCTTTCCACCACCTGAGCCTCCTTGCAGGTGGATCATTGGCTCACACTTTGCAAACCCACTACTACTGTTGGCTAAGTTCCTCTTCCTCCGACCAGCTGGAACAGGTCCATCTCCCCCCCTTGTTTGACTAGCAAGAGAGTTTTCTTCCCTACCAAGACTTTCTGAAGCCAGACTCACACAATTTTCTCCTACTACTGTTCCTGCTGCTGCTGATGAAAATCCACTATTGTACCCTGTTGCCCCTATTGTCGTCCTTCCACTGCCACCTCCTCGTCCAAAGGGTAAACTATGTTCAACACCCATTAACAGAGACACTCCACCACTGCCTTGGCCTTGAGGAACTGTGGGGGGCATAGCTGGACCATATGACAGTGACTGCATCTGAGTGGCTAGACTGTTCCACTGCTGTGGGTGGTGGACCAATCCTATTGGTGACAGTGGTGTGCCACCAGGTATTGGCCCATAACCTGTCCATACATATGGAGGCCCAGTTTGTGGGCCTGCCACTGATGCAATGGCCTGACTTGGAGCTCCTGTACAATCTGCATTCCAGCTCACATATAGGGGTGCTGGACCTCCTCCACCTGCTGCCGCTGTGCCCAATATGGATGATTGATTGCTTGCCCCACCAGCCGCAGCAGCAAATAATGGAGGAGCATTCTGTTGTTGGTTCTGAACTTGGGCTTGCTGGGCCTGCACCCGGGCCTTGTATGCCTGACCTCCTGGTCGGCTGAATTCAATCTTTACCTTTTTGCCACCAATTTCTTGATTATCAAGAGCCTTTAATGCCTTAGCTGCATCACGAACATCATAAAATTCAACAAACTTATGCATCTTCTTCGCGGGAGTCTCTCTCAACTCCTTCACAGTGCCTGCCACACCACATGGACACAAAACATGCAACATGAGTTCATCATCATACAGATTTTAAATCTGAAATTGGGGGGTGAAGAAAGCAAGCAAGATTGGAGAAGAGATGGCAGCAGGCACTTCATCATGATAAAAGTCTTTTATACTTAACTGTTCACTGTAGACCTCATCATCCACACAGAGGAGAAGAGATGCTACACATTGGCAAAAGATCAAAGCCCATGTCCACATAACAACAACGACAACAGCAACCACACAATCACCAAGTTCAGATGCACATACCATACTTCTCGAATGCAGCCTGCAGCGTCTCCAGAGACATTTCAGCATCTAAGTTGAACACCACAAGAGTACCTTGATTGAGACCATCAGCACCAGCAGCAGCACCTACTGCTACAGTGTACTGCGCCCACATCACTTTGCCTGCAATCAAACCTCGGGTGGTGGTAGTCACGCCCTGCACATCCCCCCCGCCCCATGAAGATGAATCATCTGGACCTCCTCTATTTTCTGCATGTTTCGCTGCTGCCCTCTCTTGTCTATCATGATGTCTGGATTCACTTGGTAGAGAGGATGAAAATCCTGCAGCAGAGCAGCGATGCTGCTGCTGCCTTTGCAATTGCCGCTGCATGCGCTGCTGGTACCAAAGATGCTGCTGTTGTATATCGGCAAGTGCCTCCTTGGTATGTCGGAGATCATAATAGTGCACAATGACAAGACCTTCCTTGATCCTCTCCATGCCCATTGCACGAACAGGACCCCACAACTCCATTTCTTGCTTCAGCTGATGCTCATCCATATCACTCGGGACTCCATTTAGCAAAAGAGCTCGTGATACATGCTCACGCCCTGATACTGAAGGCTGCTGAGTTGAAGCAAGGCTGTTGTTTCCGGAAAACGTCATTGTTGGACATCCCATTGATATGAAGGGCTGAATTGCCACCGATGCAGCAGCATATGGATGCTGCTGCTGCACTGGATGAGAATGGACAGGTTGCCCAAGTCCTATAGCAGGAGTCATGGGTACATGAATCCCCACTGAAGAGCCTGCAGAGCACTGATGGTGCTGCTGAACTATATCAGGCATTCCAAGGTGTTCCCAGGATGTGGTTGACAAAGCTCCTGTACCAGGTGCAAAGCTGACCGCACCACCATTGTTGCAGAAGAGTGGAACCAATGGGCCAGCTACACCATAATCAGCAGCACCACCACCGCCATAAACCATCCGACTTGGTGGCAGCTGCCCGACATCAACAACACCCTGGGTGAAGATATGTGCTTGCTCAATGTGATAAGGAGTTGGAACTGCCATGTGCAATACGCCTGCAGGTGGCAGCACAGGGGCTAATGCTGCTGCACACAAGGATTGTGGAGGAGGGGTGTATTCACGGGCATTGGGATCCAGCAACACTTGCTTCCCATTGTGATCAAGGACCATTTGTTTCCCATCATGGCAAGAAGATGACAGGGGTGAAACAATGAGGTACGCTGGAAGCCCATTTGCATGTTGTTGATGATGTTGTAGTAGCCCATCACTGTTGGCCATCTGCTGCATCACTGCAAACTCTTTGTCCACCATACTCTGGTCCGGCAACACAAGTGTGGGTGGTTGTGCCAGCCCTTGTGAATAAGATGATGACATCTGAGAATCATAAATCCTCATGCCAGACTGCTGCTGCTGCTGTTGCAGCTGTGTGTTATATTCCACCTCAACCTGCTGGCCTTGTGTTTTGCAATTCCTTTCAACCATCTCCAAAGACGATGCACAGGCACACACTCCGTTATCCAAAGGAGGAGGCTCAGTACTACTACTCCCACAGGTCTGCTGCTGCTGATGATGATGATTCACTGCTACTACAATGCCCTCTGGAGCTGAATCTCTTTTGTCCCCAGAGTTCAAGCTCATTGTTACCTGCCTCTCCACACCCTCCTCCTCCTTGAGAGCTGTCGTCATTGTAACTTGGTACCTGCTGGTGCTGGTGCTGCTTAAGTCTGCTGCAGCAGCAGCCATGGACACCACCACCCCATTGATTGGAAACCCACCTCCATCCACCACACTCTCTGAAGAGCCCAAGCATGCACGCTGCTGGTCCCCCACTGCAACTATCTTCCCACCCATTGTGCCCGCCCGCTCACACCAGCAGACAGACGTTTGTGAGCTGCTGCAGCTGAATGGGTTGTTGCGAGAGCGATTATTCTCACGTCCGACAGCCAGCCAGCGACTACTACAGTTTACAAATCAGGATCATCTCATCTTAAGAGCTGAAGAAGAAGAAGAAGAAGAATTCATCGACGCAGATCATCATCATCCGGCAAGATCTTTTGCAGCACCACTGCGACATCAGTCTTTCTTTCTTGCTTAACCTGTCAAAGGAAAAAACCACGCAGAGTCTTAGACCGGTCTTGCAGCTTTTCCAAGAGATCCACAAAAAAAAACCCCCACTGCAACAACGATGACGACCATAAATACTTGCAACTGAACAACAGCAGCAGCAGCAGCAGCCATTGCGGAGGAATCATGAGCTGCAGCATGCACATAACAATAATAATGTGGAAAGCTCACAAAACCCAAAAATCCCAAAGAACACAAGAAAAAGAAGAAGAAGAATCTCTAGTTCTCTCAACTGCATGCATGCATGCATGTCTGTCGTTCAAGGAAAGTTCATCAAAGTGAGTCCGAGGTCCGTGGGGTGTTGTAAGATGATTTCCAAGAGAGATTTTCTTCAAGAAGAACATGTTGTGTCTCAGAAAGACGCAGACACAGGGAGAGAGACAGAGGGAAAATTCAGACATCTATGTATGGTATGGGAGTGGGGACCACCACCACCACCACGCTGCTTTATGGCATACGGACCGAGACATACGGCGTTTGTCAGGATTCTCGGAGGATTCTCTTCCCTACAGCGACCATAAAAAAATCCAAAACAAAACAAAACCCAATACCCAAGATAACCCCGAGCAATAACAAGACTCAGAAGACAAGAGCACCCACAACAGCAAGCAAGAAGACTCATTCATTCTCGAACACAACAGAAGGAAACAATCACAGAAGAAGAGAACAACATCAACTACTACTACTACTACTACTACTACTCACAGAAGCGCTCAAAGAAGAAAGAAAGAAACACACACACTCAAGAATGAGAAACAGCTACCACAGCAAAGAAGAAGAGAAACCCAACTAGGGAATATT
>Ga0209208_10009036_pt1 | contig 13150 bp, 6 predicted proteins | sample S1TSphfallax_3_FD_187694 | JGI IMG/M metagenome (GOLD analysis project Ga0209208, IMG submission 187694) | Host-associated microbial communities from peat moss isolated from Minnesota, USA - S1T2_Fd - Sphagnum fallax MG (SPAdes) (version 2) | ecosystem: Host-associated > Plants > Peat moss >...
TCAGGCCTATACAAGGTAGAGCCCTTGCTCCGATAAAGCCCTAAACCCTAAACCCTAAACCCATACCATAAATCTGCTTCATTGATTTATCCCTTCCATTAAAAAAAAACCTCTGAAATTTTGTTCTAATGTATTTGGAGGAATGATTCCAGAGCATAATATGATGTCATGTGCAAGAGGCAGGCAATTTTTTAAAAAACCCAAAATGTATGTTCCTGTGAGCACTTCATTTTTCAAAAAAATACTCTCCATCATTTAATTTTTCCTCATGATACCCACCGGGTATCACTAGAATCTTTTCATAAACTTTAAATAAAAATCCATCAATGGCATCAAGGGGCATTACCATACACTTAATGGTCATACTGATGACAAAATGGGGATGTGATTCATCATCATCATCATCACCACCATCATCATCATCATCATCAGTTAGGTAGTTAGTTAGTCATAAACCCACCAACATCTGCAATAATAAGTGAAGGAGAATGGTTAAAGGAACATCCCATCATCCATCACATTCCTATAAAACCTATTATGATATTAATCCCCTATAAATCTACTAGTAGGTAATATATATCAATTATATATATATATATAAATTAATATATTACCTAAAATATATTAATCCCCTATAGACCTACCAACTAGGCGTATTAATGAATGGCCCATACATAGGTAAATCAGCTGATTAACCTACAATATTAATTACCCATTAGCCTAGTACTACTAATAATGGATCAGTTAGTCTTAATCCCTCTGTTGTACACCAACGGTCTCACTTGCTAATAATCCCAAGGCTGGTACAAGCGTCTCCTTTGGTAGGTACCAGTTGAAGAACCGGGCCTGGGATTTTACCTGGGCTAACTGTGCTGGAGGCTGCTGCAGGCAGGCAGGAAGGCAGGGAGGCTGGTGTGCACAACCACACACACATGGCTTTCAAACAAGGACCCACACACTCTTGGCTTTCTCTTTTTTGGTCTTTTCCATTCCAATGTGCTTTGCTGCTGAGGAGGAGGAGATCCTGTTGCTTGCTGTTACTACTATGTGTTCAAGTTTTTGACTTGTTGCTACAATTTGTTGTGTTTAAGTTTTTAGACTTTTTACTTGAGCTGTTGTTGTTGTTGTTGTTGTTGTTGTTGTATCCAGGTTCTGAGGAGAGAAAGACATTGATGATGTCTTTGTGAGAGCAGGAAAGTTGAATTGGGTGTCTTCAAGTTCTCTTCTCTTGTTTTTATTGTTGTTGTTGTTGTTGTTGTTGTTGTTGTGTTCAGGTTCTGATGAGAAAGAGACATTGATGATGTCTTTGTGATCAGGAAAGTTGAAATGGGTGTCTTCAGTAGTTTGGATACTTTAGAGAGAGAGAGGGAGAGAAGGTGATTTGAGCCGGAAAGTTGAAATGGGTGTCTTCAGCAGTTTGGGTGCTTGAGAGAGAGAGAGAGAGAGACGCTGAGAGATAGAGAGATTGTACAGTTCAGTGACCCAAGCGTGTGAGCAATTGTGTGTGAGAGACTTGTGACCAGTGCTGATGGACGGAGGTATGAAGCTGTTTGACCATCCACAACAGACGTTGCAGTTGACGGAGATGCTTGAAACAATTGTGTCTAATCCAAACATCAGAGCGGAAGTTGAGAAATGGCCAAAGGAGCAGCAGGGAGTCCAGTGCGACACCGTTGCCCAGGTGCAGGAGACTGCTGCTGCTACGACTGCTGTACGCCCGCCTCAATGCTCGGCAGCTATGGAGCCTGGAGATGATGTGAAGGTGGTCAAAGAGGAGCCTGTTACCCGGGGAGCTGCCAAGCGCTTGAATGAGACAGACAAAGTTTCTAGTAGCACAAAACGTCCTTCCTTTCTCAAGACACTGACAGAGAACAGTCTCAACAGCTGGATGGTGAGTGAGTTTCAAGACTTTCTTCCCACTCTTTCTTTGGGTTTTGAAGATTTTGTTGGCTCAAAAAACAATTTGGGATCTTGTTGAGCTTGAGAAATCTGCAGGATGTGAATTCATTCAATTTGTTTTATTTTGTCTCTCTTTGCCACAGCACATTCCCAAAGCTTTTCTGGAGCTTCACAGCAGTGAAATTCAGGGAAGTAGTTCTCATCGTGTGAAGCTGGAAGGTCCAAGTGGTGACATATGGCTCATTGCCATGTACATGATGGGCAAAGGACCTCATGGGTTCCGCCAAGGATGGAAAGCTTTCATCACTGATAATCACTTGAAGAAGGGTGATCGCCTTCTATTCACTCTCATTTCAACTTCACACTTCACTGTTCGTGTGTTTGATGAGAATGGTTTAGAGGCCGTGGCAGCAGCAGACTCGAAGCTCGCAACTAACAACACAGCCCAGTTCGTTCGAGAAGTAGGAGGAGGAAGAAGTCTTCACAATTGCAAAGTTCGAAAGGAGAGAGACAACAATACTGGGGACAATGACACCCCAGCTACATATTCTAAAGAACATGTGAAACTTCCAGCTCCTGATGATGATGATGATGGGTTGCCAGAAAATGATGTGAAGCGGTTGAGAGGTGAGCCAAATCCATCTTTGACTCAGTGTCCAGATGCAACAAGATGCACTCGCAGATCAAAGGCCCCAGTGACAAGACTGCATGATACAAAACAAGCAGCAGCAAAAAGAAGAAGGGCAGCTGAACCATGTAGTAGAGGAGCAGCAGCAGCTCCAGGTACTAAGAAAGAAGTCTGGAAATTGAGTTCTTCAAAGCCTTCAAATTGGAGCGGTGGAGGACAACAGATGGAAAAGTTTGGGCCTGGGTTTTTCTCCAAGACGTGGATATCACAAAGACAGCCAGTCACAGAAACTGAGCGAGAGCAAGCTATGATTGCTGCACATGCACTTCAAACCCAAAATCCAAGTGTCGTGCTGTTGATGAAACCTTCACATGTATACCGGGGGTTTTGGCTTGTAAATTTCTCTCCACTCTCTTCTTCTTCTCGAACTCTTGTTGTTGTCGTTGTTGTTGGGCCCAAATCAGCAGCTTTCTTTTCATATGATGTATTCCATACTTGAAATTCAAGAGCAAATCTGACTGGTGTGATTATTCGAGTGTTGTGCTCTCTTTCATTGCATTTCATGTGGAGAAATGAATGAATCTGTTAGTATTAACCAAGAAAAGTGCTTGATTGCTTTGCAGTGTCTCCCAATTGAATTTGCAAGAATCTGGTTACCAAAGAAAGACACAGATGTGATTCTAGAAGACGAAGCTGGCTTTGGTTGGCCTGCAAGGTGGCTCAGCAATGAAAACCGTCAAGGGCTAAGTGGTGGGTGGGCTAACTTCTCTCGTGATCATTGTTTAGAAGAAGGCGATATGTGCGTGTTTGAAATTGTAGATGCCCAACACTGGATCATCCTGATTCACATCTTTCGTGTCGTGGATGTCAAAATTGTTCCTGGGTCAAGAGATGATGGAAAGGGGCATTACAAATTGGTGAGAGGAGATGGCTGTCATAGTAGTACAAAAACAGCAAAAACAAAAGCACAACTGGCAAGCAAGAAGAACTTGAACCGGACCAAAAACCCAACCAAGAGACACGTGTGGAGAGCACCTCGACTGGATCAGGTCACAAGGAAACAACAACAGAGAAGCAGAGGAGTACTTAAGGTGCCAATCCAAGAACTAAGCTGCAAAACAACAACAACCCATGCAGATGGGATGACTACTACAAAGGCAGCAGCAGCCTTTGATGAAATTGATATCAAGCCCAAGGTCAACAACAAGCTTGAACCAGTTGCAATCCCAAAGATCCCAACACCCACCACCAATAACTACTGCATTCCTTTTGCAACAGTCAAGATAGAGAAAGAAATGGTGACTCCGGGCATAGACATGAAGCCCAATGTGGAACAATTACAATTTGAGGCTCAGGAGCTCAACCCGTCTCCTTATGATCTGAGGAGGAACAATCACAATGTGTTCAACAACAACAACAACAACACTGGCAGCTGCTTTGAGGAGAAACCCAAAATAGTTGTTGCTTCTTCCAGAATTCTCAAGTCGGCTGAAAATCGTCCTCGCATGTACTACAGAGTGAGCAGGTTGATTGATCGCAGGAAGGTGGAGAATGGGGAACTTGAGTTCAAGGTGGAGTTAGAACAAGGGCCATCAGCAGTCCTTCCAAAAGAGCAGCAACAACAACACCCACCTTCTTGGACCGCAACTAAAGATGAGGAAGGTTATTGGTGGGTACCTTACAGTCAATTTTCCTCTGACTTTAGGAGTTGTTCTATTGACTAAGAACCCTACTCCGGATGAGGAAAAGGTCTTCTTGGTGGGTGGTGGGGTACCTTAACTCAAGTCAATTTTCCTTAGACTTTGGGAGTTCTGAACCATTGACTAAAACCCCTACTCTCCTCCCTCCACCAAGACATTCCCACCCATCATCATTTCTCTCACTTTTTGCCCATCTCAGCATTTGCAACTGCCACTCCTGTTGCTTGCAGACAAACCACTGCAGCTGTTGAATAACCTAGTTTGCTTCCACTTAACCTTTGAATGACACCATCGTTTCATACCATTTCTTATGTGCATAACCATTTTTATAAGACTTGATTGGTGCTTCTTACTTTATTCTAAAGTCACAATTCCTTCCTTTTCTACTTCTTTTCTTCACAGGGTTGCTATTTGGGGTGCAATGCAAGGGTGAATAAAACCTACTATAACCAAAAGAAAAGGGTAAAAAGAAAATTTCATGGTCACAAAATACTCATAGTAGATATACAAATCCTGTGAAACAGTTCCTGCAGCATACATCCTTGGGGCTGCCAATCTGACATTACTATAAGCCCTTGGTGCTACTATCCTATTAGAACAAAATTCTCCATTCCTATGTGAATCTCCAATGGCACATACCTGGCAATCTATTCTAACTTATTATAGTTGTAGCATTCAGTTTGCTACCAGGATCAAATCCACACATTGTGAGTGCAAAATCTAATGGGGTCTGGCTTGAGGTTAAAACCCTCAATGTTCAATCAGTCCATATGAGATGCTAACCCTCCTTCTATGATATGTAACAATGCAAAAGAACATTTGGCCTAATCTTAAAAACATATTGATTTCTAGGTATGAGCCAAGGATGAGTAATGTATACCAAGTTGACTTGCAACCACTCAGGAAAGACAAAATTTTGTGTAGAAAAGGTCTATGGATAAATTTTTATTAATCTCCCATTTCTGTTCCTCTTTACCTGCATTCTGCCCAACCCAAGGACACCCCATTGAGGCTTTTGGCATTCATTCAAACATCTACCCTACTAGTTGGATCGAGGAAAGGTTCAACCAAGGTTCCATGCAGATGTATCCCTCTACATGTTCTTATCTCTACAGCTTGGACTTCCTTTTGTTTGTCATCAACCCTTAGCATCAACAACTTATAAGAGTCTAATACTAACAAGAACATATAGCCTACCATAGTGTAGTCATTGGCGTAGTGGAAATCAAAGAAACACAACAACTACAAATCTCAACAAGCTCTAACTCTACTCTTTTGAAACATAATTAAGAAAAACCAGACAAACCCCTTGAATTGCCCTTGATTTCTCCTTCTTATGTTGTCATGCACCGTCCTACTCTCCACCTTCATTGAATGTTGCCGCTTCCTTAACCATCCATTGCTTGTTGTTGATATGTTCCACATAATATATAAACAAATAAACTTTCCTACCTAGATTCACAAGTCTCCTTGAAGCAATCATGGCAATCTCTAACAAGCAATGATGGAATGATTCCTGTCATTAGCACGTAGAAAGTTGACAGTCATTCAAAACAAAAAACAAAAACCCTTAAAACTGGTTGTGTTCACATGAGAAAATACCCAATTGACTTCCTATCCAGTCACACTACTTCCACCAGGAAAACATTTATGTCATGTTACCCAAAACCCAAAACTCTTGTCCACCCCAATGTGTTCACTCTAACCCCACTCCCATATTATAAAATTCTAAAAACCTCCAAAAACTAATATGTCTCCTCCTTGACCCAAAGTTTGTTTGTGACTTATTTTTGCCAATTTTTGACCCATACAAAGGAATTTTATGTGAGAGATTTGCCTTAAATGAAAAGGGGGTTTAGGTAGCCAATAGCCACAACATTAGAACTGAGTATAAAGGAAAACACCCACATGAGCTTAATACCCAAAAACTTATTAATTACTATTGTTTAATTGTCACATCTCTTGCATTAAAAGTTGTTTCCTTTACACTTAAACACCTAGTTCAAATTTTTTTATAATAAATTTCTTAAAATAAAACCATGGTTGTCCTCTAGGTTTTGAAACTAACATCTTGTTTTGGTTCTTACTAAATTCTCAATATGATGGATCCTTGATGAAGTTTTGGATCATGTTCTTCAAACTCTTAAACTTTCAATTTTGAATCCAGTTCAACTCTTTAAAAGAATTCCGTCTTGGGTGTAGCTTGGAGTTTGTTTTGGTTCCAAATTTTGGTGGAGGTTCCAAGTTCCAACTTAAGGAGCAAAAATCAAAAATGCCTGTTTTAAACTACTAATAATCTTGTGAGTAAATAAATTACTTGCAAGTGTATTTTGAAAAATCATATTTACCAAAAATGTTTGATGATTTTTTTTGTGGCAAATATCAATAGAAATTTAAGTCAAAATTTTTGGGTAAATTTATCAAATATCAACATTTCAAAAGGGGGATATTGACTTGGGTTTATATAACATATGACTTTGTGTTGTCATATGATTACCTTGTTTCAAACTCAAGTCCCCACATGAACAATCAAACCAAATCGAGAAAGAAAACATTGTCTCAATCATGTTCATACCTATGTGGTGCCTTCAATACAAGGTGACAATAATTGCGAAAGTTTAATAGACATGTGAGACTATTTTCCCACTATTTGATTGCAATATAAATGATGTTGGAATTTCTAGTGGGTGGCTTGAACAACAATACAACTAGCTTAGTTTTTTGTCAAGAAAGACTCATGTTCATGAAATAACATGGTTTGGAATTATAGAAATCTTACAAAGCTCTTGCAAGTATATAGTGGCCATTTCACCTTTTGATCTCAATTTTGTAGACTCCATATATGAGGTTATTTCATAGAAAGGCATTAAATTAATAGAGCTTTGAACATTAAAATGGGAGGTCTTGTACACATTGTTACATAGTATCAATTCTTGCACCTAAGGAAACAATTTGTTAAGTTACATATGAGATAACACATTTTGAAATGGATGGATGTCTATAATTGCAAATATCATTTTTTTACCCTTGCTTTGGGCTCATATCATTTTTTTGTGGTTTGTTAGATTCCTTGGAGATATTACAAAAAGGATAATTTCATTACTCTTTGTTTCTTTCCAAAACTTGGTGTTATATTATATAAGCCCAAAAAGCCCACAAGTCTTAATGGTTACAATTTAGTGTTTGCAACCAAGAATAATCTCAACAACTTTTGAAAAAGCCAATGAATGACATTTTTTGCATGAACCCTCTTAAAATGTCTTTTCAATTTAACCTTTACAGTCCCATGCTTTTGAGCTCCTAAGTGTTTTGTTGCTCCTAACTATTAATTAGATATATGCATCCCATGATACAAAGGGTTAGTTGAATTTTTTTTGAACTCACACCAAACTTGGTCCATTAACTAAATCTAAATTCATTAAAAATTAATTTAAGTGTAGCTTCCACACATAACCATTCCCAAGATGGTTTTAATTCATTTGGGTTCCCAAGGGACAACACCAAATGATGTCCTAGAATAACATTAAATTGTTTTCATGACAACATTTAAAATGTTATGAAGGGAAATGTGAAACCCTAAGACATCCAAAGTGTTGCCCTAAGACATCACCAAAATGTCCAAGATGTCCCAAAAAGTAATTGAAGGCAACATTATGTTACCCCAATAGCAAACCAATGTTTTTCCTTGGAAAAATTTAGTTTGGATTAAATCTTAATCCTAAAACCCTTCCACCTAATCCACATGATGAACTTGGAAGTAGATTCCCAATCCACCAACTTAGTTTAACCACCCATGCTATCATAGTGCCCCACCATGGTGGTCCTAACACGAGGTTCACCACACGCAAATTGGATTCATGTAGAAGGGCATGTCATTCACTTCCACTTCATGGAGGTCAACATTTTCATTGACATTTCACTTTTCATGACAAGCCCCCACTCATCATGTGCCTACCACAAAGTCACTTTAGGATTGGTTAGTTTTTGACCTTGGTTTTATTTATGTTGTATCTTTTGGACTCATCATGGGAGGAATATTAAACATCACTTATGTTAATTTGCATTATCATCTATGATGGTTGATCACACCCTTAGTGTCATTCCCCATCTTGGGTTCCTCAACCAATGTGAGTGTTTTAAAAACCATCGGTGTCCAAGTGTCATTTTGATGACCCCAACAACCATGTTGGGAAAAAATTGTTAAGCAAGCTAATAAATATTATTGAATTGAACTTTTATAATTTAAAGCCCTTTTACCTTAGGCTTAAACTCCATACATTAAAACCTTCACCCCCTTGAGCTTAGTTCTTAATTCAAAGGCATGCCACTTAATTCACACACATCATTGCCTTGATTTCACCCAATCAAGCCTTTAGGAGTTTTCCTTAAAGTTCAACTCACAAGGTTTTCTTTGTTTGTTGATATCATGTCATTTTGATCATCCACTTCATCCTTGCATGGAATAACTCCTTGCACAATTTGACCTTTTAACATTTGTGAACTTTATGCACCTATATTTCCAATTTGAAGCTTGAAGGTTTTCATGTTCTCACTTTCATTTTTGAAGGTTGATGTCCCTATCAACATTTAGTTGAATTTGGGCCTTGTCATAGGTTTTTACTAGTTGTGAATTTTTCTTTCACTTCACTTCATGCCCCATTTTCAATTCAAACTTTTCTACCATTTGAGGTAGATGGTATAAGTAGTTCAACTTCACCCATTGTGCCTCTTTCGGGTGGCATCCCTTCCACTTTATAAAATATTGTTTGCCCAAACATGTAGTTTGTTTTACACCTAGGATGCATTGAACTTCACTTACAAGTCTATGGTCAATGATGTCAAAGCTTGAGTGATAGGCTTGCTTCTTGTGTTTCCTTTTTTGTTTTCATAAAATAGTTTCAACTTAAACACATGGAAAGTGGGATGTGCCACAAATGTTGTTGGAAACAACAAAATGTAATATGATTTAAATAAAAATGTAAAATGTGACTTGTAAAGCACCTTGTACAACCTTGCATATTTTGCCATGTGAAACAACTTATGAAATTTTTAGGCATCTTAAAGTTTTGAATGTTCAACCACACAAAGTTGCCAATTTCAAATTCAATGTTTCCAAATCTTATTGGTTTTTTTTATTATCGTAACCTACTTTGACTTCAAGTCCATTTAATTGAAGTAGCAAACCCCATTTAGACAAGTAAACAAGTCATCAAATCAAGGCAAGGAATAATTGTTCTTTATGGTGATTTTGTTCAAAGTAGGATAGTCAATGCACATTCACAATTTACCATCCTTTTTGTCCACAAACAAAACCAATGCTCCATAAGCCAATTTACTTCACTTAATGCAACCCTTTCCATTAAGTCATTCATTTAGTTTAAAAAATTCAAGTTTTTAAAATTATGTCTATAAGGAATTGTAGAAGGTAAGGTTGACCCTAACATAAGTTCAATTTTGTGATCAATTCATCACATGACCAAAAAATAATTGTTTGGGAAATTTATTTGTTAAAACATCAAAAAAATTATTAAATGTGTTTGAAATAAAAATGGGCAATTGGTTAGCCCTTTCAGTTTTTTCTTTAACACCATTCATTTACATGCATAAGAACTTTAAAAGAAATCTCTTGTAACTTTTACAAAGGGAATAAGTGAATACTATTGAAGTTAAACTAATATTCAAGACTTAAGTAAACCAATTTATTGATAATCCTAGCTATAAATCTCAACTTAAAACCACCTTTCAAATTGTCGAATTTGTAAGAGTTAAAAAAGGTGTTGCTTAGGATGGCCTTGAAGCTATCCAATTCACATGTTGTGAAATGTTTTTTGAACTTGACTCTAACACATTCCAATTTCACCCTCAACAATATTTCAAATATTGATTTTACATTGTCTTATGCATCCTTGATGGGTTTCACCACTTTTGTGACAATCCACTTTAACCATTCAACCACGCTTGGTTTTATGAATGAATATGTGGTTCGTCAATCCAATAAATAGAAAACCATGTTACTTTCCACTTTACATTTAAGTGAAATTTAGTTTTTCCCCAAAAGCTTTCAGTCTTAATTGGTTGGCCACTTTGGCCACCACCATTTTGTGAAATATGAAGGCATCTTCCATACATTCTTCCACTTTCATCATTTCTTAACAAATGTTTTGAAACTTCATTCTTTTGAAAATTTGATTTGTGAGCCCAAAGTTGCAAGTGGTGAAGGAAAGTCACCTTGTGGACGTACTTTTCCTTCATTGTGACAAGGTTCAACAATGCACTAAAGGCTTGGACATAGCACACCAATGCGCCATGTCCTTTGCTTTGGTGCAAACTCAATCATTCTTGCCCATCTTTTAATATTTGATTAAACAAGGTGAATTTGTCATTCAATTTGATTTTAAAATCATTCCAAGATAGTTTGATGAATTTTTGCATTATCCACCATTCCATTGCTTGGTCGTGGAGCAAAAATTGAAACATTCAAAGCTAACTTGCACCATTCACAATGTTTTGTGTTTCAAAATAGGCCTCCACATGGAAAGCCCATTGCCACACCCTCATTGTGATTGTATATTTTTTTATGAAAAATTTTAACATTTGGGTTTTGATGGCTTTGGTAAAGACATCCCCTTTCAATGTTTCAAGGGCCTACAACTTATTTGCCTTTGTTATAGCCTCAAGCAAGCTTTGGTTTACTTGGCTTTGATACAATATCACTTGCAAAATTTTCATGTTTTTCAACATGTCTATTGGGATTGTCAAATTTGCCATGATTTGAAAGTTGACTCCTTTTTTGACAAGGATATGGCTTCTTCCACCACTTCCCTTTCAAGGACCTTCTTTTTTTATTATCATGCCATTTTTTTTAATAAAACAACACATTCTAAACACTTTCATTTTATGTTTTGTAATGTTATTCACACAAAACCCCATCTTCATCTTCCACTTCCTCATTCAACCCATTTGATTTATTTTGATTATTCAAATTTCAACTCTATCTTGTACCAAAATACAAGGGCATGGGCTCATTATTCTTGGTTTTGCCTTTGGTCTTACATGAAATATTTTCCATGTTATTCAAACTTGATTTGATGGGGGTATCTTGTGTTCCTTCTTTTAGTTCCACATCATCCCTTTTGTTCATTATTAAAAGAATGATTTTTAGAGTGACAATCTTGGTTCCATCTATTGGTAGCTTGTTTAGCCACCTTGTCCATTTCCATTTCTACCTTGGTTTTACACTTTTGGGGTTTTGTTTATTTTTTCACCTTGTTGATGGTTTCCATTACCTTGGCCACAAAACATTATGTCTTATTATAATACTAAATGAAATGTATCTTTGACTTAACCTTTGCATTCCCACGCTCTCAATCTCCTAAAAAATTTCCTTATTTCTAACTTCTCATTAGATCTATGCATCCCACAACACACATGATTAGTTGATGTTTTCCTAAATTCAATCCAAACCCAATTCACTAATTAAGTTTAAATTCACTAGGACTTATCCTAAGTGCAACTTCCACATGGAGGCAAACTTGAAATGACTTTCAATCATTTGAGTTCCTTAAGGACAACACCAAGTGATGTCCCAAGATAAAATTAAGTTTTTTTAAAACAACACTTAAGATGTCTTAAAAGGAAATGCAAGATCACAAAGATGTTGCAAAAGGTAATTTGAGGTGACACCAAATTTTTCAAGTGTCTTAGGTGTTGCCTCAAAACAACACTATGTTACCCCCATAATAAACCAAAGTTTGTCCTAAAACAAGTTTAACTTGCCTTGAGTCCTAATCCCAAAACCCTTTGACTTGGTTTGCATGGTGAATTAAGGAGTACAACCCTAATTTGCCAACTTGGTTGAACCACTCACATTGTCATGATGCCCCATTGTGACATTCCTAGCAAAAGGTTCGCTTATGTGAATTGAATTTGTGCGAAAAGGCATGTCACCTTCTTCCTTGTGGTACTAACAAAAAAATTCCCCTACTAAAATGCTATTAGATGGTGTGGGTTTTCCAAGACTTGAAATGAGAAATTAATGTCTTTGGGTGATTGGCCATAGTCATCACCAACAAGTTGATTGTTGTTAATTCTCTAACCATCATGATTGATCCATGTGTCAATATTATTGTTAATCAAAGAAAATAAAGGTCAAAATATAATGTTTATGGACGACAAAGATGTAAACACATGTTAAAAATGGATGTTATATTAATGATAACATGTGATTTCCATTTGAACTATTAGAGTTGTTGTAATATCACACATCATTAACATCAATGAACTACCATAAATCACACCATTACAACTTTCAACATATGAGTGATCATCAAATTTTTAAGCATTATTTCAACTTGTCCACACCATGATGTTTAATTCACATTGAGTTATTGTCCTTATGTCTGCAATTTAGTCCACACCCATGTTGTGTGGGTATATTGTTTATCATTTAAAAAAATTAAGGTGAGGTTTGAGTTTAAAAAAACAATAGTTTTAAGATTCAATTAGGATTCAATTATCCAACCCATTATATACCTTATTTTGAGATAAAAGTTGAGTTTGTGCGTGTGTGTGTGTATCAATTTCAACAAGGAAAAAAAAGGATACATTTAGATTCATTTCATTGCATTAAAATTTTCTCCACTTGGACGTGATTAAGATTTAGGATGAAGAAAGGAAAAACATTAATTAAAAGGGGTTGGGGGCAAACACAATGGAATAGTTAGGTTTCAAGGTTTTAAGTTTATAAACAAGGAAGTTTATAAGATATAACTAGGTAATTGATTTAAAGGTAGAGTGTGGCAAGCATGCAAAGCCTGAGAGTGTACCGAGGATAGATAGGGTTTGTCGCCTGTGTTCCCTAGGTGCTGTTGAGGATGAAGACCACATGTTGCTAGTGTGTCAGCTCACCATGACATTCGTTGCA
>Ga0209208_10009037_pt1 | contig 13150 bp, 4 predicted proteins | sample S1TSphfallax_3_FD_187694 | JGI IMG/M metagenome (GOLD analysis project Ga0209208, IMG submission 187694) | Host-associated microbial communities from peat moss isolated from Minnesota, USA - S1T2_Fd - Sphagnum fallax MG (SPAdes) (version 2) | ecosystem: Host-associated > Plants > Peat moss >...
AATAATTGAAAATAGCCTACAATAAAATAACTACCAATAGCCTATGATAACATAGCTTGGAATATCCAACAATAATTTATAATAAAATAACCACTAATAGTCATAATATAATTTAGAATAATAAAAAATAACCACCAATAACCACTAATGTAATATCCATTAATATCCATTAATAAAATAGTTCCCCCAATAGTCATTAATAACCTATGATAATTTAGCTTCAAATAACCACCAATAATCACCAATAGAATAACCAACAATAGTCACGAATGAAATATATAAGCAACAATAGAATAGGCACCAATAATCATCAATAGAATAACCAACAATAGCCACCAACAAAATAGCCATAAATAACCTATGATAATATAACCTAGAATAAACAATAATAATGCAAGCTGAATTAACCTTTAATAGCCAAAAGTAACCAACAATGGTCTCACATAACCAAAAATAACCTAAGACGAAATAGCTTAAAATAACCAAAAATAACTTATAATAGTTGCAAATAACTTAAAATAACAAAAAAAAACATGGAATAAACTGAAATAATTTACAATAATAAAAAATAGCCTAAGGTGAAATAACTTAAAATAACCAAAAGTAACCTAGGGTGAAATAGTTGAAAATAACCAATTTTTTTTAGAATAGCCATAAATAATGTAAAATGAAATAATTTAAAACAATGAAAAGTAGCCCTAAAATACTTGAAAGTATCGTAACATATATAATATTATTATATTTTTAAAAAACTTATCCATTTATTAAACATTTATTTTTCAAAAGAATGGTCATTGAAATGTTATTGAATAATGACATTCAAAAAAAAATTGTTCAAATGATTTTACACTTTCAAAAGGAAATAAATGTAATATGTATAATTTTTTTTTAAATCAATTAACTTTTAACCATTTCATTTGGACAAAATGTCAATAAGATATGAATTTTCAAAGTTTATGTTTTTATAATGTTTAAAATGAAGTATTTGATAAATTGAATGCAATGTAACACATTATCACAACAAGTGTGGTGGCTTGATGGTAGGGGTGATTGCCTCCATCCTAAAAGGCAAAAGATCAAACCTCACAAATGGTGTGTTTATAGTCAACAATGGTAAGTTGATCGAATATTTTCCTATGTAGTTCCTTAAAATGAATAATTACTTAGGTTGATTACATGGCCTATGTACCTAAATTAATTTTTTAACTTAGCATACGTAGTGACACGTGTTAATAATTCATAAGTTGAAAGTCATGAAATTAACAATAATATTAAATAATACATTAAATATTAAATAATTTAAATATAATTGATTTTCATGTTGCCTAGTTAATTAACTAGCAAGTGAAATGACTTGATAAATTTGTATTTCACTTGAAAGTAATCTTGTTTCACTAGGTACTAGTGGACCAATTCATTATCCATAGTAATTGTTCCCCATTCACTAGAGTTTTGACCAATTTCACCATGGTCAAAATGTCCAAATTCACTCAAAATTTAATGAAACCTAGAGTGAATTAAAACACATTTTGGTGTAGTGAAAAGTAATACATTATTCAAACAATGTTAATGTACTAAAATGTCTATACAAACACTTCATATATTGGGAAACAATATTATCAACACATTGGGTATTATAGATGGTTATAAGTCCAACATTGGATTTCTTTGGTATAAATGTTGTAAAAAACATGGGGTTTAATGTAATTGGATACAACACTACAAAATGTGGGTGTAGTTCATCAGTTTTTTTTCCTTAAACCAATGAATTCATTGTTTTTTCACTAGTCCCCATTCATTAGACTAGTGAATTCATTGCTTTTTCACTAATCCCCATTCATTACAACCAATGAATTCACTCAAAATCTAGTGAAATCATTTGGCATACAATGACACCTTTTGTTGTAATGATATAATAAAAAATTTATACCACATGCACCTCATGGATTAGATGTTAAGGGAATAGGCAGATTACATAATTTTTGGGGCTTACAAGGTGTTATGGATAGGAATAAACCATTGGACAATTGGGGGTTTGAATTTTGAATTTTTTTTGAGTTTTGTTTTATAGTTCATGTTGATGGTGACTTGGGGACTACTAAGAGTGGAGTTTTGGAAAAGTTACGGACATTTGTAGACACACATATTTGGAATAAAAATAGATATGTAGGTATTTGTGGAGAAACTATAGATTCTAATGTTGAATATTACATATTTGATTTGTTGTTTAATTATGCTTCCATTGAACATGGATTTTTGCGATATTTTTGTTGAAGTTTTCAATAAATAAGGAAGTACAAAATTTTCCATTAATTTCCATATTCAATTTGATGTGTGAATCATCTTTGGTATTAAAAATATCAAAAAATGAATTATAATTCTATTTGTAGTTTTTCACATTGTATTCTGGATTGCAGATTCTAATTATTAAAAATAATCATGAATATGGTGCATTGATGGACTACAAATAGATGTGTGTTTAGAATCAATGCAAAGTTGTGAATGAATGTATTTTTGTAATACAAATATGTTGCTCCAATAAATGTGGATTGGTTCTAGAGGAATTAATCCACATCTACTACCAAAAGCTAGTTAAATGGCTTTGTATTACAGCCATGACATATACCAAGACAAACCCATAACACAACTATCCCAAAGTCTTTTATCTTTGACTACTATAGCATTTCCCACCCTCATTTATATAGGTCCAATGACCAACAAATGGGGTTTAAGTTTTAAGATGTGGTAGGTAACTTATACCACATGCATCTCTAATGGATTAATAACTACCCAAATGGCAATGTATTGCTACCAAAACCTATATACCTACTTGGCAAACCCATAAGGCACATATCTCAATGTCTTCTAAATTTAACTACTATAGCATCTCCCATCCAAACCTCTTTAGTTACACACACCAATAAACCGCATAATAGAGACCCCACATGCCCTTCCCACTAAAAGACATGTTGTCCATTTTAACCATATTTTTGCAATTACTATGCAACTAGTGTTTAAACCAACTTATTTTACAACTAGCAATGTGTTAGTCCTATGTGCCCATGTAGTTACAACTTGTTGTAATGACATGCAACTACAAAAAAGGTTGAACCAAATTCTAGTCATAAATTTGACTACAACTTACAACTAATATGAATTTTCATAGAAAATGTAAATGAAAAGTGAACAATGTCATCCAATTTTGATTGTGTAACGGAACTATTTTTGCAACTACAATAATATATTCTACCACATGTATAAAGAAACATAGACCACACATGGCAAATTCTGCTATTTCAATTGGATTAAATCCCTTCAATGTACCCATCCATGGGTCTTCCATGATATAATATTTAATAGCTAATAGGTTACTAGAAAAGGCTATTATAACTTAGTTGATAAACTAAGTTAAGTAAGCTTAATAAGTTATGTTAGATTAAGTAGGCCTATGTACATTGGTAGCTTAGCTTAGCCTGCATACTTAGTTAATTGGCCAATGTTATCTATAGGTAGTAATAGGTTAGTTTACTAAGTGTAGTTAATAGGTTAGGCAATGAAGGTTAGACCTAGTTAGGCTAAGTAAACTAAATAAGTAGTTAGTAGGGTAGGTCATTAATTTAAAAATAGACTAGGTAGTAGGTAGTAAGTAGGATAGGTACTAGGTAGGTTAATTAGTTTATTGTGTGAATATGTGATCATGTTTTCATATTAATCAATTAATTAGATTAGTTTAGGTACTCAATCAATTAATTAGATAGGTTCTAAGGTATTATGAAATAAGTAGGATAAGTACTAGTAGGTAGTAGGTAGGTAGGTTAAGTTAAGCAAGAGGTATTTTATTTTGTGGATATGTTGTAATGTTTTTGTATGGGGCAAAGGATGTGATAGTGTTGTAGTCTCGTAGTGTTTCCCTTTTATTAGAATTTATCCCATATCCTTTGTCTATAACTTCAAAATTGTAAAGAATATAAGTAGGTGAAAGAATGGACTAGATTCATGGTAGGCATTATAAACATGGTGCATGTGCCATTTGGGATGAGCCAATAAAAAGGCTTGTCCCCAACAAAATAATTAGGATCCTACTACCTACTTGTTTAACCTATGCTAGGTAGCCTAATCTAGCTTAGCCTAGCATAAAATAGGTTGCCTATTATAGTTTAGCATAAGATTGATTATAATTAAATATTTATAATATTTAATTTATTTAATTACATTATTTAATTACTATAATTATAATATATATTTTTTGAACAAATGGAAAATTGCCACACATTTTATGGCCATTGGCTCTTTAAATTACCACATGGTTAAATTCTAACCACCCATCAATGGCAACTATCCCAAATGTAGTCACAAATGCAATCGCATATTGGGGTTCCACATCATACTAAAAATCATCCATGGCAATGGATGAAAAATTCTAGTTTAGTCGTAAGGTTTGCAACTAGACTTTCAACTTCATGGCCATGTCATGTCTTTTGTGATTAATTATTTTATGGCACTTGTCCAAAGCAACTAGGCTATTTTTAATTGCATGTGTTGATTACAACTATAAATGAGTCACAAATTTAGTCATTGATTTTCAAATTTCTTTTAGTGTCCATTGTTTCTTACCTTCTCATGGCCACCTTAGATTATGGTAAAGGATGTTGGACATGCAAATTGGCCTCCTTTTATTGTAACACTACCACTAAATTAAAGCAATGTGACTATGGGGCTTGAAATTTTTGAAGTCCAATAATAACCCCAAATCTTGCTTCCCCATCATTTACACTTCCCCTTCCTCTAATCAACATTACAGATAGTTGATAGTTGCATGCTACCAAATGCTACCAAATGACAAATTTGCAAGGACAATGGTAGTTAAGTTGGAGTTGTTGTTCACTCCCTTGTGCACCTCTCCATTTGATGTAGTTGCTACCAAAAGGTTTAGCACATGATGTGGGGTCACTTGATGTGCCAATAGTTTTGTCATGAACATCTCAATTGTTGCATTCAATTACTCAATGTCCTAAGCTTATGTATCACATGATTTTAACAACTTGGCATATTGCCTTTTCATTTCAACCCAATTTGATTCGAAGCCCCAATCTGAAATGATAACATCGCGAAATTGGATCCTTGTCACACATTCCAACATTGATTTTTGGAACACATATTTTCCACACCATCGTCATCCACACCTAATACGGCAAAGGCCCACATAACCCCAATTTGATCTCAAAAATCATCTACCTATTTACATTTAAATGGCTTCAAGCACTATATGGAATCTTCAAGTTCATCATATCACGATTAACCTCGTCTCAAACTACACATAATAATCATGGTTGTGGTTATAATGTACCCATGTGTCCCCATCAAGTTTAACCTTGCCCTTACCATTTTAAACAATGAAGGGCTTTTGAAGTGCCTTGGATTTTTACACACATCATATTGAGGCCATTTAATTTATCTATGCACACAGAAAGATGCATCCAACAACACAAAAAAGTGGGAGTGTAAGGACTTACTAGTTTAGGTTTTGCTAGAACACTTTGTCACCACGTCCAAATGTGTTTACCCTACCCAGTACACCTCGTGCACTAATCAATTGGGACCTCTACTTTTCAATTTCTTCCACAATTTTTCTAATGTTATTTGTTCTAATTTCACATGTTGTAAATGCATTTCATTGGTTTGATTGTTTTCAACTGTATGATTTGCAATAATATTTTCAAGGAATCCAACCCAATCACTCTACAACGATTCCCTAGGTCTTGTAATGGTCAATTACTCAATTTTCACTATGTTGTAGTTATTTCACGGTTGATACTAATAGAACTTCTTTCTTCCAGTTATGACAGGTTTCAAGAAGATGACTTAGTTTACTACAATTAATACATGTAGATGTAGACTTAACTATAACATGTATTACTAGATTAAACATAATTCTATTAGCTTTTGGTGTCATTAGTAGTTAGAGCATTGTAACTCAAATTAACAAGGCCACTTTCCTAATCACAAATTACAACAACTTCCTTGTGCTCAATTAATGTATCTTATTTCATTCATGTTGTTATTAATCTGAGGTAAGGTAATAGTCCTATTCTAAAAACAATAATGAGGAAACATCTATTGTTTTAACTTGTAAACAATTAGTTATTTCAACAGGTGTTCATAGCAAACCTCAACACATTTAATAGTATATTGTTGAATGTTTTGTAATTGCAGGTAGACCTCCTCACCATTCTTCATAGGGTCTAAGCAAACTAAAGTAAACCAAGTGTTCATCCCTACTATTAAAATAAAAGTGTCAAAAAAGTACATTTTGAAAACCTAAGTAGAAGAAAGTTCATAGGGACAATTAGTACCTAGAGGGGGATGGGGTAAGAGGGCAAGATGTGTTGTTGATTCATTATCTAAGAGAGGAAGGGTAAGTAGGTGCATAGAGATTCAAAAACGTTTTTAACCTTTAGCAACAAAACATTATAGCAATTAATGATCCACCATCACAAAATCCAAGTCAAGCACCACCAAATTGTAAGCAAAATTTATTTTCCCTCCTTTCCACTAAAAGAAAAACATGTATTTTTCGACTAATATTTTAGTCACAAGAGACATTTTGCAACTAATATCCTTTTAGTCGCCTAAGACAAGTCGCATGTGATAAATTAATCACAAATGACAAAAGGTATTGTATGAAAAAAAATCAACAAATACATTTTATCCTTTGACTTCATTGTATACATATTGTCACATATGACTAAAATGCAATTATTTTCATCATAATTGAAGGCAAATGATGTGTTGCCACGTGTTTTAATATTTTATTATTTAAAATATAATAATTATTATGATTTTGAAATAATCTAGGACATTCAATTCAAATACTTGGATGATCTTATATTATGACAATGGCCCAATGCAAGTATGCCACATGGCATTAAAAATAATTTAATAAAAATATTAATATTAAGTTTGTAGGTACCTAGGTAGGTACATAAATAGGTGCCTACAAACTTAAACTACATACCAACCTACCTACTTAAGTAAAAAAAATAGGTAGGTAGGTTTTACCTTCCTTTGTTAAATACTTACTCATGTAAGTAGATACATAGGTTGACCTAGGTGGGTAGGTCAAACTAGGTACCTACTTAGCTAAATAGATAAGTAGGTTGGGAAGGTAAGTACTTTAAAAATGTGCATAATTTATTTATATTTCTTTTGGGTTGAGCCATTTGATTAACTCATCCTATGCGCACATATTTCTTAATGTCAAATTGGATGACCACACCCCCTTGTTTATATAATGTTCAAAATACGAATGAAGACAAACAATATGGGATAAGTTTTGAAGTTCCAACTTTTTGACAAACTAAGTTATAATTCCAAAACTTTCTTCATGCTTTATTTTTTTAGTTTTTAGATTTCTAAACAATTCAAGTACTAAATAATTAAATAATCATTTAATCAATAACGATTAAATTTACATATATATTTAAATTATAAATTATACATTACAAATATTCATTATTCATTATCAATTATTTAAATAAGTAATAACTTTTTAATATTTAACAAACTAACTATCTAATTATTCATAAGTTATTAATACATAACTCATAAATAATAAAATAAATATAATATTTAAAAATATTTTATTATTATTTAGAATCTGATCGAAACATATATAATATAATGAATGTAAAACTAATTTAATGACTATTAATTTTAATTAAATATTTTAATTTTTTATGTTAAAATTATAAGTAATGAATTAATAATTTTTATTAGAAACTGAATTCGTATACGATTTTTTTAGAAATTATTATTCAACTAATCATTTTTTTTCTCTTGGTAATTATTAACTATAAATACAATAATTTGTTAATCATAAAATTAATTTTCATTACTGTAAAATTACTATAAAATATTTATTAAAGACGATTCATCACAGATTTTTTAATAATAATAGTAATATATAATAATTCTTGAAATTAAAATGAGTAAAATAATTATTTTAACTATACTAAAAAAATTCAAAATTTTTAATTCAGGTTTGAAGTTATAATTTACACAATGTGAATAATTATGTTCAATTAGAAAATAATTATATACTTACTAATTAATTCTTATCTGAAGTAATTACACTAATTTTAAATAATGTCACATTAATTACATTAATTAATTTCTTCTAATATAAGAATATAAAAATCTATGTTATAACAATAATTATTTAGTGTAACTTAGATTTAATACACATAAACCTTTATAATTATTTATAAAAGTGATTGATTATAGATAAGATTAATAGAAAAAACCCTTAAAACTCAATCAATAATGTATTGAATTAAAATATAAATTTAAGATTCCAAAATAGTAATTCAGAATTCAAATATCAATTTTTAAATCAAATAAGTTTTTTGAAGTTAAATAACAAATTTCAGAATTGAAATGTCAAATTTCAGATTCAAATAATAACATTCAAAATTAAAATGTCCATTTTAAGACTCAATTAATAATTTTCTGAATTGAAATATTAATTTCGAACTTCCAAAATAATAATTTTGGATTCAAATTTGAACTTTCAAGTGAAGTAATTTCTTAAAATTTTAATTTAAAAGTTTAGAATTTAATTATCAAATTTCAAGTTCAAATAAAAATATTTAAAAATCAAAATGTTGATGTTTAGACTCAATAAATGTTTTTGAATTGGAATATTAATTTTTAGATTCAAGAATAATAATTTAGAATTCAAATATCAATTTTTAGATCAAATAAGTTTTTTGAATTTACATAACAATTTCCAAAATCAAAATGTCAATTTTCAGATTTAAATAACAATATTCAAAATTGAAATTTCCATTTTTACACTGAATTAATAATTTTCAAATTTAGAGTAATAATTTTTGAGAATCCAAAATAATAATTTGGAATTGAAATTTCAGGTTCAAATCAAATGATTATTTAAATTCATATGCAAACATTTCAAAGTTGAAATATAAAATTTCATATTCATAAAAATATTCAAAATTAAAATGTCTATTTTTATAATCAATTACTAATTTTCTACTTTAAAATACTAATTTTTGGATTCAAAAATATGAATTTAGAATTCAAATATCATTTTTTTGTCAAATAAGCCTTTTGAAATTAAATTGAAAATATCATATTCAAATCAAAATAATTTAATTCAAATAATGTTTTAAACAATTGAAATAAAAAATTTCAGATTTGAATAAAAAATTCAAAGTTCAAATATTAATTTTGAGATTCATTATATGAACAATATACATACATATGTATATTATATATATATATTTAGTGCATACATTAAAATGCACCCTTATGTCATTGTAGAATAACTTTAGGATGTAACTAATTTGGTGACTATTGTAACTAATGAGAAATATCAACCTATTAGTGAATGAAAATAAATGTAAAATCAATCCAACCAATAAGATGAAATTTCAAATAGTTGCATCATAGTTGTGAAAATGATCAAAATAGTTGAAATTTGGTCTTGTAGTTGCAAATATTTTTAAATCTAGTTGCAAACAACTATAAGTCGCATGTAGTCGTAAATGGAATGGTTACATTTTGGCTGATTTCTACTAGTGTTTCCTTTTCATTTTCCCTCTACATTTTTGTGATTAACATTTGTGTTCCTTGTTCAAAATTGGAGTGTAACAATTTGTTTCAAGCACCCTTAAGCTTCTATTTTTGTAATGGGACGGTGATTGGTAATTCATTAGTGCTTGAATTACTCTTGTGTTAATAGACCTCGAACATTTCATCTTTTCAAAGCTTCAAAATTGGGGTTGGTTATTTGTTAGGTGTGCAACACAAGTGGATATATAGGACGTCTATGGTTTTACTTCCATTACTATTAGATTGGAGAACTGCAAATTCTTTGTCATTCTAATGCCAATGCCATTCTAGGGCAAAATTTGAAGTTGCCATTGGACAAGAGTTTATAAGTGTGGGGTTATTTCAAGTGGTTCCTAGGTTTAAATCAACATTGAAACTTCCTTGAATATTCTATTTTATGCCATTTTGCATGAATCTTTGTTCATATGTCAACCATTAGCCATCATTTACATCTTGTATGAAGTTTGAACTAAGCAATTCAAAATTAGGAATCTCTTATTTTTGTGACCTAGTACTTCTTGACTATTAAGGGGGTGGGATGAATATATGATTTTGGATGAACAAAGAATTTAAATTAAGGACCAATCAGGGAATTTTGTTGGTTTGAATTTTGAATTATTGTTGGTTTTGAATCATGATGAGGATTAGGGACTACCCAAAGGGATAGGTTCTTGAATGAATTCTATGTAGTAACAAAATATAATGAAATGAATTATAATCTTGTTTTTGGAATTTTTTATCATGTATTTTAAAATGCAAATTTTGGTTATATGCAACAACCATGAATATGATGTTTTAATGAATGGTAGTGTTAAGTATGTTGAGAATTAATGGATGTATGCATGTGAAATGTAAATCTATTGTTATATTGGTGTGAAATATTCTATAGGAATTAAATTTCACTTTTATCATTTATCGACCATCTTGTGGGGAATGTTTTTTCTATTTTTTCTTTTAGTAATTGGAAGGTTTTCTACACATTTTGTTCTATATTATAGATGATAGTCTTTAGATGAATGGTGTTGTTTTTTTTTCAATTTATAATTTAAAAAGGTATGTTCAAAAATATCAAAGCTGTAAGTGGTTAACACCATAAGGACTTTAGAGCAATCTATAGACTTTGAAGACAAAGTGTAACCAAAAAGAGAGGGTCCTATGAAAACAGACAGCGGTTGTACTATCTGTTGTGGACCCTGGCGTCCGTGTTCTTCCTATCGATCTCACACCTACTGACCCCTTAACTTCTTTTAAACTCGAACTGTCTGCATTCTCTCTTTGACACACCACGATCCAAAGATTAACAGACACAACAACATAGTATGCCCCACAAAACTAGAACACTGATGTAATTCAAAGAAACTCTTGTATCTTATTCACAGAATATGTACATCCCCGAGAGCACAAGCAATTCCTGCCATTACGAGTTCACCCAAAAAGAAATGGTCTAATAGTTCTTCAGTGTCTTATCCTCTCTCTCTTTAATTCCTTTCTTCTGTGCTATAGCGGTAGCTCAACCATCCATCAGACGCAGCGGAAGATCTCTAGCATGGCTAAGCTTCTCCTCTCTGGAACTCTCTACTCATCTCCTTCCTATTTGCCTATCTCCTTTTTTAGTCAAAAACAAACCTTCTGATCTTTTCTTCCCGATCTCCGTTAGCTTCTCCCAGAAGCTTCTCCAAATCTTCCAACGCCGTTCAGCACCATAACCGACTCTGCCCATAACGACAGCGCCATCATTCATAATTCGTCGTCGGCAATTGGCCTCCATACTCATTCAGTGGCAGTCGTCAAGCAGCCGTCAATCAAGTTCTTGTACATCCTCCCACACACATCCAACCCAGCTCCCATGCATTCCCATGCAACATTAATGGACAGGCAGTCGCCATCAGAAAGCAAACAACTCAACAGGGTGGAAACTCAGTCTCCAGAATCAGGGGGTGTTCATCAGGCTATGGTGCCCTCATTTCGCATTACATATGTAACCCCTCCTTTCTTAAACAGCTGAGTCCCTCAGCTCTATCTAGTCTGGTGGAATATAAAAGATTTGGATGTCGCAACCCTACTTTGGCCAAGTGTGGGGGCAAAGCCCAACACTTGGAAAAAGTGAGGATTTGGAGTCCTCCGGGACTCCCGAATGTTCAGAGCTCGAAAGCAAGGCCCAAAACACCTCGCATTAGGGTCTTCTTAGTGTTGTTGGAAAAGGTCTTAAAACGTAAATATCGAAAATGCCCTCGCATTCTCGATTTGGACATTTGTAAGCCAAGTTATGGGCAAAAGAAAGGCCGGGAGTCAAACTGGCAGTTTGACTCCCGACCACTAAAAGTCGGGAATCGACCAGGTCCGGATGTTCGATTCGAAAGTGCGATACGTCGTTGAAAAGATCTCGACGAGGGCTACAACTTCGGTTTAGACCTCGTTGCAATTTGAGGTCAGGGCGAGGAGCTATGACCTCCCAAAGTCCCGGGAGTCCAAAACTGGGACACTTGGGTGGATTTCGGGACTCCAACTTGGGAGTCCGGGGAAAAAGAGCCACTTGGGTGTGGGTGCAGCGGAGCATCGCAGAGTATACTATATGGGGGATGGTGGTGGCATCCCCTAAGTCCAGACCGTGGTGTGTCTCGTGGTCGAAAGTGCCCGTGGCTTGTCCCAACACTCAAGGGTGCCCCGGAATGTGAACTAACCACGTGGGTGGTTTGTTTTGGTGTAGATTCAACCAAGTCTCAACTTTTCACAACTCGACTTTGTGAAACCCTCAAGTGGGTTTCACCTCGTGACTTGGGAGCGCGTCACGTGGTATCAAAGCAAGTGGTGAAGCTCACTTCTTGGGTTGGGATGGCTCCCAAAAAGAACCGCAAACAACCGCAAGACTCTGTGTTGGAGGAGCCCGTCGATGACCAAGTAGCCCCGCTCAAATCTATTGGGGAGGAGGAACCCATGCCCCGGGAGGACCGAGATGAGCCCGAAAGTGAGGAAGGAGAACAAAGGAGCTCGATCCTATTCACCTCGGAGCAATTGGAAGTGCTCCTCAAGATGGGAAGGCCCGATTTTGGTGAGTTGGTGGCAGCCCTCAAAATGGGAGCCGCCAAGGGTGAAAGGTTTCAACCGGGCAAGCCCGGGAACTTCAATGGTGCCCGCGATCGGAAGGTTGTGGATGCTTGGCTTGCGGAGATGGATGACTACTTACATGCCGCCAAGGTAGGACGGAATTCCGCTGTGGAGCTTGCCCAATCCTATTTGAAAGGCTACGCCGCCACATGGTGGAGGACGGTCCGACAAGAGGAGGGGAGGAACCACGGCTACACATGGGAGTTCTTTAAGGAGCGGCTCGAGTCGGAATTTGTTCCAAGGAACTCCGACTACATTTCGAGGTGTACACTACGCGACCTTGTGAATGCCACAAATGAAAACTTGAGGCATTATGTGAGGGCTTACTCCGAGCTCATGCTTGAGATCCGGCACATGCACGAGTTGGATCGTGTATGCCAATTTGTGATGGGGCTTCCCACTTGGGCCAAGC
>Ga0209208_10009038_pt1 | contig 13149 bp, 7 predicted proteins | sample S1TSphfallax_3_FD_187694 | JGI IMG/M metagenome (GOLD analysis project Ga0209208, IMG submission 187694) | Host-associated microbial communities from peat moss isolated from Minnesota, USA - S1T2_Fd - Sphagnum fallax MG (SPAdes) (version 2) | ecosystem: Host-associated > Plants > Peat moss >...
TGCTGTCGAGCTCTGAACATTCGGGTGTCCCGGAGGACTCCAAATCCCCAACTTTTCCAAGTGTTGGGCTTCACCCCCACACTTGGCCAAGTTAGGGTTGCGACAAAAACGTTGAGTGAGACAGAGCGAAAGCAACCAATCCATGAAAATGAAATGTGGGTCATGATACATTACTTTAAGACTTGGTGCCATTACATAGGCTCCAAAGATGTGGTGGTGTGGACTGACAATTTCACCTTGAAATATTTCACAACTCAACCAAAGTTGTCATCAAAACAAGTGAGACCGCAAGACACATTGGCCTTGTTCAATGTGGACATTCAACATTAGTCCAGGAAGGATAATGTGGTGACCGATGTGCTAAATCAAAAACACCAGCTTAAGGTGGTGTACATGGGGGAAATAGAGCTTCAAAAGGAAGTTTGATTATTGAATTGTTGTGATGACTTTGCTAAGGAAATCAAACAAACCATTCAAAAAGGAATCAATCACATTTTCGTTTGCGAGGTGGATTGTTATGGTGTAAACAAAATCAACTTTATGTTCCAAAAGGGAAGCTTAAGGATGTGCTCTTGAAGGAGTGTCATGATGGGTCCCTTGTGGGCCATGATGGTGGAAAGCTCACCATAACATTCCTCAAGAAGACCTATTATTGGCCTAATTTGAAAGATGATGCAGAAGAATACATGAAGACTTGCTTGATTTGCTAATAAAATCAAACATTTAATAATAAATAAGCATGATTGTTGTGACCATTACCGATTCCTAAAGGGCCATGGGAAAGTGTGTCCATGGATTTCATGGTGAATTTGCCACCATCAAAGGGATTTGATGCAATCATGGTGGTGGTGGATTGATTTAACAAGATGGCACACTTCATTCCCACTAAGGAAAGTGCCATGACCCAAGAAATGGGAAGGTTGTTTTTCACACACATGTTTAAACATCATGGCTTCCTAAAGGACATTGTGTCAGATCGAAATCCCAAGTTCTTTAGTAAATTTTGGCAAACCTTGTGGAAGCGTATGGGGTCGAAGCTTAAGATGAACACTTCATTCCAACCCCAAACATATGGGTAACCCAAAAATGTGAACTTGGTTATCCAACAATTCTTAAAGAATTATGTGGTAGCAAATCAACAAGAATAGGTGCATCATTTGGAGTTGGCCAAGTTTTGTTACAACAATTTAGTGCACTTGGTAACAAGGGCCAAACCTTTTCAAATGGTGGTGGGTAAGTCACCAATTCATGCCTATGACTTGGGCCATGAATGGTAACCTCTAAATGATGCAAGTGAAGAAGTGCCAATGGTCATGCAATTTGATGAAGAAAGGTGGCACTTGTGGGAGATGGCCAAGGCCAATTTCTAAAAGGCACAAAAATAGTAGAAGGATTTTGTAAATAAGTTTTGACACAAGGTCAATTTTGAACAACGAAACGAAATGTGGTTCAACATCAAAAAAATTTGCTTGCCAAAAGGTTTGAACCATGAGTTTTTAGGCCCATATGTGGGCCCATTCCAAGTGTTGGAAAAACAATTTCCTAACATTTTCAAGCTGAAATTATCAAAAAACCTTAAGGTTCATCCCATATTTCATGTCTTGTTTTTAAGCCAGTCACCCGTGATGCCTCAAGGCTTAATCAAAAATACAATTCAAAACCTCCATCCAACTTCAATGATAATGAACTTGAATTCGAAATGGAGGCTATGCTCAAGTCAAGGCAATTGAAAGGGCAAGAGTTGGAATACTTAGTCAACTAGAAAGGATACCATCCAATAGAAGCACCTTGGGTAAGTGAATCATACATGGAATATGCCGAATAAGCCATAAAATAATTCCATAATAGACCGGCAAAAAAACAAAAGAAATGTATAATGTGATGAGGGCATTATCTTTTCTTTAATGGGGGAGGAAATTGCACAAATGTACCATGTGAAGTTACAAGTGAAATAAATGTTAAAGACTTCTAAGAAATTACATCACAAACATAATGAGTATTACTAAAAAAAAGTCGTAGAAATGGCATGGGACAAATGGAACTTCTTTACGTAACCTCAAATCAAAATTGGATTCCCACTTTAGGGTTAAGGGAAATTTTGGCCCCAAAAGAGGAGGCAAGCAAGGTGAGCTTGTGAGGACATGCACATGCTTAAAATGCATCCCAAAGGGTTGGTTGATAGTGGCGGCCAACACGTGAAATCGTGAACCTGTTTACATATAATAATCATGTAATTTAATACTAGGGTTTTACAAAGCCTTGGTGTCCCTTTTCATACCTTGATAGGTACACCTTTAATTAGGCTTGATTGTTGTGATCGAAGCACAAGGTTGAGAAAGGAGTCATGTCAAGTAACTTAGGTCAAGACTAGATTTGATTTGAATTTTTCATGAGGGGAAGGATTGAATAATTACCTCCCAAATGAGGGTTTCATCAATTAGGTTGTTTAGGTCTTTTGACAAAGCAAGGGTTAAGGGTTTTTCTTGGGCCCTTCTTGGACTTGTTGAGAAAATGTAGGAAACTTAAGGATGTTTAAGTTAGCTTGAAGCAAGGTCTTGCTACAAAAATCGACAATTGATGGCCATGAAACAAAGGAAAACAATTACATGGGAAACTAAGTGTTCAAGGTAAATCCAAGCTTGGTGACAATATTGTTATGTGAAGAAAGCATGAAAATTATAAATGTCAAAGAGGACATTGACCTCTCCTTCTAATGTGGGAGAATGTCGCAACCCTAACATTGGGTTCGTAACTGAATGTGAAGTGCAAAGGCCCATGAGGCTAAAAAAGTGTGTTTAAGGGTGAAACACACTTTCACAAAATGTGGGAAAGTGCAAGGGATGGAGCTTAATGACTCCTAAGTGCACTCCCTTTTTGGGAATTACATTCATGCAAGAGTTGTGAATGTTCGAAACCTTGGTTGGAAAGGTAAATAAGCACCAAATTGGGCCCTTAAGACACCATTGGAAGGGTCTTAAAGCATAGACACTTAAAGTGGCTTTGCATTGTTCATTTAGGCTTGATTTGCATGACTTATGATGAAAATAAAGTAGGAATCAAATTGGGAATTTGACTCTTGACCACAAACTCCTTGAAATCAAGGGTCAAATGAGCTTCGATTGGGGTGTGCTATACACCATTGGAAATATATATTGCCCTTAAATTTTCAAAATAGATTTCATTTGAAAAAGATATGAACTTTCAAAGTTTTGGGATAGCAAAAGTCCTAATTTTGGGATCCCCACTTGGGAATCCCGGGGAAAAGTGACATTTGGATGTAATCCTTATGGAGAGGCACATAATATACCTATTGGTTGTTTAATAATAATTACATTCCCCTTTAATGAATCCCATGTAGCAAGATTAAGGAATGTGGAGTTAGTGTTAATCTCACAATTTTTGGTTGGGTATTAAGTCCTAGGTCCTTTTTCTACCTTTCTAAAACAGTAATACCTTCCACTCCTTACTCTAATTCCAATTATTATTAGATACCCTCCTTTCAGACACCTTCTAAATTTTCTGGTTACATATTGTCCATTCTTTAGGACGATACTACTCTATTTGCCAATATTAAGTTGTCCCCTATCTTTTTTCAAAAACCTAAAAATCATACTCACAAATTTGCCATTAGTTTCATCATATAAAAAGTATTCCAAATCAGATTCCTAGCATGGTCGCCAAATGTTAAAGGTGAAATTGCCTCCCCCAATCATTACCTTCTTTTAAGGGGTAAGACCAAAGGACAAGGGTGACCCCTTATTACTTCACATAAAACATTACCTTCCCTCTTTTACTTTACTACAACTATTCAAGTAATATGTAAAGGTCATACAAGTAGAAATGGGGAAGGTAAAGGTCTATTGTTTAAAACTAGACCTACATTTATATCAATTTTTTAATCTAGGGAGTAGAAGGTAGGACAAAAAGAGGGCAAGACGAGAAATAATGACAACCTAAGAATAGTTACTTTCACTGGGTCGATAGTACTTTCAACATCCCTCAGATGTTGCTTAAGGGGTCTATAAGCCTCTCTTACACTATTGTCCCTCCTTTCCCCATGTCTATAGGTTCGCCAATGGTTTTGCTTGCCACTTGCAATCGTCGAAGTCCTTCTTTTGCACTTTATTATTTATAACCAATTGTCATCCCTCTATAGCTCCTACCTATTACCTATCGTAATGCCTTCCAACCTATAGGAGGTAATTTGCTGGTTTGTTACCCCCGATTTCCACCACTACGAACTGGCTGTTACCCTCCTAAGGCAGCTAGTAGCTTAGGGCTCCAAAGACTACTTAGGGGTCAAGCCCCTTACTCTTTGTCCTAAAAGAAATGCAGAGGTATTAGTTCAAGCAAACATTCTATTTTTATCACCCAAATTAACGCACCCGCAAGCTCTTTGATAGACTCAACTACTAGTCCAAAGGTGAAGACAACAGAGGGAGAAAGAGTTGGGGCGCACTCCTTGGCTCATAGTAATTCGAGGGTAGAGGGGCATGTTGGAGCTCTAGGATGGGACTAGGAAGATTGACAAGTAATTTAGTTACTCACACGGACCTACACAAACCAAAGAACAAGTTGGTTAGTGTGTAGTTAGAGCACTTTGGTGCATGGATGAACCATGGGTAAACACAAATTCACAAGACTCACCATGGCCTAGACTCAGGGGAAACCACCACCTTCCCCCTTATAGTATACTCTATGCTTGGCCACAGGACCAGCACCCAAATGTCATTTTGTCTCAAAACTTCCAAGTGGGAGTCTCGAAATTCCCAAAGTTGCAAAATTCCTAAGCATCATGAAATGACTTGGGCCACCAATATCCAACATCAAATTTTTTTTGGCAGTGATGTCTACTACAGAACGACCTCCACCAAACCCTTCATGGAACTCCCATAGTATCATTTATGTTTCATATGTGGTTTCCAAAGGGTTTGAGGTTTATCAACGCAGAATTTGGCTAAACTAATTACAACTTTATTAAAATAACCATTTATGAAATGGGGACTAGATTTTGTTGGACCAATCAAACCTACATGAAGGTTTACAAATATCAAATACATTGTTATAGCCATAAATTATGCTACCAAATGGGTAGAATCCCACTTGGGAGTGTGAAGGCTCATTCCTTCACATCTCCTACACTCTGGGAACATGAAATGTGACTCCCAGGCTTCCTCTTGGCCTACACCCTTGTAAGCCCTTGCCTTCGTTGCGAGCCCAAGGTTAAGATTGCAACACAAATAATTGTACCTTCCACACTTATAAAACATCAATGCAACATAAAAAGCTTGAGTCCAGCAATTATTTTCCATTAAAATCACACACAAAGTACATATTTTTCCACTCCTCTCTTCCACATTCCAAGTGAAAGATCTCCATCTCCCAAAAATTTCTAATGAACCTTTTCATCCTCCCCACTTCCTTTATCCCCCTTCCCCACATACCACACATAAAGCCCACATTGACCACTAGAAAATAGGCCTTTATCCTAATCCCTTCCTAAAAATATTCTAAATGATTAAGTGAATTACCGCCAACCATTCACTAACCTAAACTACCTAATCCCACTAACTTCACCCCTTGGGTGAGGGACAATAAATCTACCACTAGTAACAAATAGTCACTAGGAGGCCTATGGAACTATTTTGTCTAGAGATTTATACCCATTAACATAACTTAAATTAGGGTTTTAACCTAACCTAGGTAGTGATATGTGTCAACAACTCATAGGTTGAAATTTATCAAATTATTAATAATATGAAATTTTATACTACATTATTTATATAAATATAAATAATTTATTTAATAATTAAGATTTAAAAATATATTAAATCATTTTAATTTAATTATTTTAAAATACTACCCAATATTTTATGTAGCATATGTAGTTGCATAGTTTTACGATTAGTCAATGGATGAAAAATCCCCATAGTTGCAAGTGATATGCAACTATTGGTGTGTACATGCCATGTGGAATTTTTTGTGACTAGTTGTTTTTTGCCACTTGTCCAAAGCAATTATAGGTTTGTAGTGCATGTGCCCGTTACAACTAATTTTTTTTTTTTTTGCAACTAAAATTGTAGGTGTTTATTTTCAAATTTCTTCTAATGTTTGCTCCACATGGGATCTTATGTGTCCAATCTAGGTAGGCTAAACAAAACATTTCAAAGTAAATTAGAAACAATACCACAGAACTTGCAACTATGTCTTTTAATTAATCTACCCAAAATGTGAAAACATGGCTTGGATATGTAATACTAAACTAGGTATAAGCACATTTTATGGAAAAAATTAAAAGGAGTGTTCCTTAAATTTGGTTTTGTTTTAAAAATTATTCATTTCAACATTGTGAACAATCCAACTCCAATTTATCATAATTCAAAATCATGTATCAAATGACACAATTTTGGCAATATATATCTTGCTGTTTTCCCCTAAATGGACACAGTTATGTTTTGCAATTTCACATTTACCTTGTTCTAATATGCAAGTTATAATAAAACATAAGAATGTTGTTTATTTCATGTATTTTAAACAAAAAAAAAATGGATACGTTGTTTATGTATGTAAATTGGAATGTTTCTTCCAATGCAACTATAAGAGTTCGAGATCACATTTCAATTATTTTCTAGTTCATTTTCAAGAAAAGGGTGGTGATGGAAGACTCAGTTGACTATTCTAAAGCATTACATTTCTTTTAATTTTGAGCATAACAACATACCTAGCAAACTGGTGGCACTACCTTTAACTCAAATCTAGTGATAGAAGGCACAACAAAGTTTTCATTTGCTCATGAACAAGTTTAAACCCAAAACCATTGTGATACTAAACAATGGGCATACCATAGAGCTATCACCCTTGGGGTTTAGGCATTACATTCAATAATTAATACCCTGGAAGTTTCAACATTAATTAAATTATTTTTAGGAATTTTGTAATTTTCCAAAAAATAATTTCAAAAACAAAATTTTGTGAAGAAAAACATTAAATCTTCAAGAATATTCTATTTGTTGAAATGAAAATTTCACAATTAATTGTTCGACAAACATGTGTGGGAGTTACCAAGTTACTATTGTACTAACCCATTTGTGTAGATAATGTTTACCATAAGTAAATAAATAAACAAGCATGTAAAAATAAGAAATTAATTAAGTTTGATTACATTATTTATAAAGCCTAATCAAGCCTTTCTATAAATAAGTATATTTTATATACTTGTTGAAATTCTTGAGTGGAAGATGCATGTCCATGCATCAAGAAACATGGATCCATTTCAATGGGTTTCCATTAGGTTTTTATGATCAAATTAACATGATGGAAAAAGAACTTAAATAAGTAAGTGAGGAAGCTAAAGAAAAAGACTAAATTTTAAATTTAGGAATGAAGCTGATTAATTTGATTATGTGAAACTAATTAATTGCCAATTAATTGGCAATGGGGTTTTACATCAAACAAGGTGAAGGTGAAGAAAACTCCTTTTGTGTTCTTCTTCTTTGTGTTGGTGGAGGTGGTGGGTGTTTGCTATAGCCATGGATTCCTTGAACATTACAACTATGGCATTCCTCTATTGTTGTTACAACAAGGAACCCACCACCCTTCTAGGTCTCTTTCATTTCTTCTATAGCTTTTACTTGTTGCAACCACCTAATGAAAATTTTCTTCTTGTTGGTGATTTCAATTGTAATTTTTAGTTTCAAAAAGTGGATGGTTGAAAGTTGGTGTGATGCCCCTTTTTGTTTTGTTGTATTCTAATTTATTTTTTTGAAGTCTTTTTGCATGTGGGTTGTTTTCAATGTTGGTGAGAACCAAGGAGGTTTTAATGGGGTTTGGAAGAATTGGGTACTTTTCAAGAATGAAGATAACATGTTGGAAAACCTTAATTTTAAAGTTTGGTTTTTCTTTGGGAGAGGTGGGCTTGTTGTTGGGGAAGGAGGAAATGGATATTTAGTGTTGGGTTTTGGCAACCCACATGGATGTGGATCTAGGGCTTGATTTCCTACTTTGTTTGGTGCATTTTGTTTTTGCTTTGCTTCTTTTTTTTATACCCTGATCTTGTACTGGTGGTTTTTCATAATTTTTTTTGGTTTGTTTTTGTTAATTTGTTGCTTTGAATTTGGCACTTGTTTGTGGGACCTACATTTTATTTAATTTTTTTTTAATCCTAAATCTTGTCTAATTCTTGGCATGGTTGCAATAAGATTGGTTTCGAAATGGGGATGAAACTATAACTTGCAGCCTTTTCACATGGGGATGTGATTTTTGAATTCTTTGTTTAGATGTATTATAATGTCTATTTGTTGAATGCTTTTGTTAAAGCACATTGTGATTGGTGTTAATTGGTAATGGAGATTTAATTATGAAAGAAAGGCTAGAAGAAATGTGACAAGATGGATGTCATTATGTGGTTGACATAGTGCAATTTAGTAAACATAAAATTGTAGCTTTCAATTGTGTATAAATTTCATTCTCATGGTCATGTGGTTGTAATGAGTTTTCAAAAATAGATCCAAATGTGTGAAAATGGGCATTACAAAAGTCATACATTTTCACATTGAATAAAAATCTAGAAATTTGGAGGATTTTATTATAAGTAAAAGTAAGATTGAATCTAAATTGATTTATATTCAATTTCAATTTTTATCACTTGCATTGACATAATAAACATAACAAACATTGTCAAAACATATATTAACATATTTGACCTACTTTGTAGAAGAGTATTCCATAAAATTATGCACATTGGAACAATCTTTAGAAAAATGTCACACCACATGAACATCATAGGTTATTTCCTAATACGTGGATGGTCACCAACTATTTGATGAACTTTTTATTAGTTTTATGAAAGTAATGAAAGTCATGTTGAAAGGGAAACAAATTTTCAAACAACCAAGTAAAACAAAAAATAAAGAAAAACAAAAATGACACTTTTGGATCACACACTTTCATGTTTCTTTTTCAACAATAAAAAGGTGACTTATCCACATAAATATGAAGAAGGTGAAAAAAGAAAAAGAAATGGTGTAAACAAAGTTGGGTAAAATCAATTGAAACCATTGTATTATGAAGGATAATTATTTGTTTTGTTTGTTTTGTCATGTTAAAATCTCCTTGCCCACAAGGTTGTTAATTATGTTATTGGGCAAACCAATCCTTGGGTGGTATCACTAAGAACCACCTCAAGGAATGGTTAAAGAACCAAAAACAACAAAATCATTTTCCTAGGGCCTTTATTTTAAATGTTTTCACAACTATAAATTATTTTTTTTCTCATGTTTATCAATTGCATGCACTAATATATGGCTTGAAGTTTATTTTGGAATAAAAAAATTGAAAATTGTTAAAGATTTGCATTTTAAATTAAAATGACCCCTCTAGAAATTGATAGCTTCAACTTTCGAAATTCATAACTAAATTATATTTACTTTGATTTCCTAATAGAAACGTAAAAATGAAATTACTTCCCAATTATTTAAAAAAAACTTTCCCAAGAAAGTTTTCAAATCATGTTTCAAATTTGTGTTCATGACCAAAAAGTTCAAGAAAGAAACTAATGTTACATTCTTGAAACTTTTCATAAATGCAATGATTAGGAACATCAAAATACAAAATATTTTTTATATTATTGAAGTTTCAAAATCTATGCAACCTAATAAATGTATTCATTAAAAAAATTATGAAAATATTTATTTAAATGTTTCCTATGATTTTTCAAAGTTCAATGGGTCTAAGAAAATCAAGGTGTGACGTTTCTAATGGCAACATTCAAAAATGAGCTTGTCCTTTTAGTGTTATTAAAAAGTCTTCAATGGATAACGGTGCACGGAGGTGATTTTATAATATTACACCTAGAATGTACGAGTCTTGAAAGGTCATTTCCATTCTCTTTTTAAACTACATGCAAAAAAAAAAGATTTATAATAAAATTTCAAAATTAATTCGACTATAATACTACATAATGTAAAATATGTAAATTATACGAAATATAATATACAAAATTTGCTCCACTAATGAAGAACTACATCATGCACCCAATAAACCTAGTTTTTTCTTTCTTGGGAGGGAGGGGACCAAGGGTGTTCAATTCTTGTTAATCTCAATTTGTTCCCCTCAAAGGCCCAATGGATCCCCAAATGTTCCCAATAACATTTCCCACCTTTCATCCATATGCTCTACCCATCTTTGTCCTTTTGGAACCTATATGAGTGCACAAATATTGGGACTGATGTGTTTACATTTGGAGTGAATATTTTTATATTGGGGAGTCTCCACAATTTAAAAACTTTTTGGTGATGAGCCACTTTAAGAGGTTTATTATAAAAAAATCTCAATATGGAAGGTACCTTAATTAATTCTAGTGACAAAAATCGATCGAATTGGTTTTGATGGGAAAAATTTAAGTACCATAAGTCATAGGTCATCATTTTGACACTTTCAAATTGTAGGTCATTCACAAGGAAGGAGGTGTGAAAAGGTGTCATTTTTTTTAATATTTAAATTCTTAGTTTCCAGCACCATATTCAAAAGGAGATCATCAATACCTTTTCCATCAATTTGCATCATCTCATTTTTCTTCAATGGAATTTGAATCCAAATCAATTGAACCTTAATCCAATTGTTGAATTGGAATTCAATTCAATTTACATGAAATATCATTCAATATTTTCACTCAAATGAAACTTAATTTTCATAAAATCAATTCATTTTTTTCATCAATTGATGATTTGATGGTCATTGGTAGTGCACAATAGTACAGAGCCTGAGTGAATATGGATCACACTAACATAAATGATTATGTGTACCACTGACAATCTAAGTGATTTGAGGCCACAATTGACAAATGAAAGTTGGAAAGCATGATTATGGCCTACACTTTTGTAAACAATATGCAGGCATCGTGAAAAACGAGAGAAACATTTGGGAGAATTCTTAAATATTCCTGTAATTTCCTTCCTCACTTTTGAAAAACGCAATGCCCACACAACCCCTGTAGTCTTTGCTTTTGGTCATACCTGACTGATACCCGCCAGGCATGAGGGGGGAAAGTAAGAGAAGAAATGGACGAGTCCTTACGCCCAGTAAAGTAAAGCCCTCCATCCATCACACAATGGGCTGTAGAGGGGCCGCTCTCCGCTGTATGTCACTTTTTCTCTCTTTCTGAAAGTTGTTGAGCATGTTGTCTCATTTGTTGGTACATACCAGAAAAGATCCATTTCAGAAACAAAATCTGGGACCTGACTTATGAAAGCTATGCCCGAGCCGGTCGGTACGAAATGCCATAACTTCTCCTGGATTACCCGGCATGTGGACGCTACCTATTCTCTTTCCTAGTAGCCGTCCTGTTATCTTGGAATACCTAGGCAGCGATGGAAACCGCGTGCCCCATTTTCTTTGAGGCTGCAGAATCCTCAGTGCTCACTGTTCAGTGAGGGGTTTTATTCAGTGTGGTATTTGGCATCTTCCACAGTTTCCTTGCTGCCTCACTCGCTGTCAAGGAGGCAGAATTGGTTCTCATGCCTACTGCTTGCCCATTACTCAAATGTAATAAATTCACTGAGATTTTTGTCCGAAGGCGTCTCTATGTGCTTAACATGAGTAAGACACCCGCCACCCAACCGTCTATGGCAGACTCAGAACACTGTTTTGTTTTTTCAATTCCCTCATGGAGCCAGAGTGACAAGCATCCCTAGGCAGATTTCAACTTCACTGGCGACTTTTTTCCACAAAAGTCATAAATGTGTAGCCAGTACGCATGAATCTGTGGACACCCTCTGCAGCAAAAACAAGTTTTCTGTCACAATTTTGCGATTTTTCGTTTTTTTAAATGGGCATTTGCAACAGAATAGTCCTTTTTCAGAAAACTAGCTTCCCTTCTGGGTACTTTTCACCCCAAAAAAATGACTGCCTGACATATGGGAGTTGCAGGCATAGAGAGTGCATGCCACTTCCTCCTTTGACATGCTTACACCTGTGAGTGAAGTTGATTGATTGGAGGCTGGTCGATGACTAGCCGTAGCTGTGAGTTTGGTGAGAATCTTCAGCCTTAAGGGGGAAGGCAAACACGCCTCCCACCAAAATAATGTGAAATCCACTGCGATACTAAGTACACATATCTGTCGACTAATTAATTAAATTGAAAGATTCCATGTCAAAAAATAGTAAATATTCCTCTAATTCCCTTCACAAAAGTTCTGTTCTTTGAAAACAATTTACTTTGTGGTTGAAAATTTCAACATTCTAAAAATAATATATTTAGTGTGGACGCTGCCAAGGTTCTCCGGTAATCGGCAGGTGTGTCAACTTCTTGCATGAAAACTGCAGCAAGTTGAGTGGGGACAGAAGAAATATTTGGGAGAAACAAACATGTACCCTTAGCAGCTCAATTGACTTATGGAGCCATGCAACAACAATACATGCAGTGGCACAGCGGTAGTCAGAATCTCGTACAGCTGATTGATTGGTGAAGAAAATCACTGGCTGCCTCTGTGACGACCAGAGCACAGCGTGTGACAGGTTTGCCTTGGATGGAAGGGAAATGAACATCAAACCCATGCATAGGATTTTCAAGCAACACTCCCTGGAAATCCACAGATCCAGCGTCACTAATTTCCCTTTTGTCCTCAGTTCAACTTTGTCTTGAGCTCGCCTAAACTTCAATCTTTTTTTTCTTTTTTTCTTGAGCAGACAAGGAATACCTACCTTATTGCAAAATGAAGCAGACTGTAAACTTTTGGCGTGACGCATTCTGGAAAAGAGACACCATTCAATTTCTTAAGTGATCCCCACCAATTCATCACGTTTCCTTCCTTCATTTGGTTGACAGTTGTATGGTGACAGATACAACTGCAGGTACCCATATCATCGTGATATCGGTCTCCCAGAAAGGTCAGACCGGAGACTGATGTCGTCGAGACGACAGAGCAAAGGATTCCCATAATACATGCCAGCAAAACAGTTATTACCCATATTGCGCCAGGACTCAGAGGCTTTTATTAGTGCGTACTTCGTACGTAACTCAGTTCACGTAATATTAGTAGGTAATCACATCGACTCTTCGCATGTACATCAATTGTCACCTTTGACAGATCAAAGCGAGGAAATTCTACGCCTTTTAAACGCGTCCTCTTTGTCTTGATACCGATTGTCGTA
>Ga0209208_10009039_pt1 | contig 13148 bp, 9 predicted proteins | sample S1TSphfallax_3_FD_187694 | JGI IMG/M metagenome (GOLD analysis project Ga0209208, IMG submission 187694) | Host-associated microbial communities from peat moss isolated from Minnesota, USA - S1T2_Fd - Sphagnum fallax MG (SPAdes) (version 2) | ecosystem: Host-associated > Plants > Peat moss >...
GCTTGCTATTAGTAATTCCCCACCTATTTGCTATCCCAATTTTGGTTTTGTCACTGGGGTTGCGAAAAACTAAATAACTGGAGTTGGAAGTGAGCAATACGTTTACAGGGTCAAATACTCAGCACCGCTGGAGATGCGCTAAGTACAAAATAGATGGTGACAAATTCACCAATTTAAAAGGAAAACTTGCCACCGTGATACCCCCATTTAAATGGGTCACGCAACAAAATATCAAATCCACCCTGAGTTAAGTACTTTTGTGCACGAAATAGTACATGATGTCATTTCATGACTACTAAAGTGTGGTGCTGATGATTTAAAGTCACGAAGGAGTCACCCATGGCCACCAAAAAAGCTATGGAGAGAATCTTCCTCAAAAGTTGTTGTTGATAATATACATATAAGGAAGTGAATTTCTAGCTGACTCATGTGTCCGTATGTATGAGTCAGCTAAAAGATACATATTATCTCTCCTGTGTTTTTTTAAATGTATAGTGCAAGGTTGTAGGACTCAGGAATTCCTAAGACGAACCACCCATCCCCCAAAAGCACCCCTCTATGGAATAGCCAAAAGGCCATGATTATGGTGACCCTTGGCTCACCCATTTTTGTCTAATCATAGTTAACTATCTCAAGCAAGTGTTCAAAATTTCAGAATCTTCTCAAAACTTTAGGCATAGACCTAAAAACATTCTAGGTGACCTCCAATTTGATATTCCACTGGGGTTCTTCAATCACCCCCAATGGACTCAAGGATTAATAATCCATGCAACATTAGCCTTAAATCTAAAAGTCTGTGCATAATTGACCTTATGTCGCAACCATAACCTTGAGCTCGTGACCAAAGCAAGGGTTTGCAAAGTTGTGGGCCAAGAGTGAAGCGCAAAAGTCACACTTCATGTTCACGGAAGTGTAGGAAAGTGTGAAGGATTGAACCCACACATTCTCAAATGGGCTCCCACTTTGGAAGTTGAAGTCTCAATGGATTCCGGAATCTTCAAAGGGAGATTTCAGGGGTTAAAATTCATTGGATTGAAACATTCATTATGCCATTGAAAAGCTTTTGAGACATAAATGTCTGAAATGGGCTCGCATGATCCATTTGAATACTTAAAACATAAGTTATGGCCAAAAGAAAGGTTGATAGTCAAACTACCAATTTGACTTCTAATCACTACAAGTCGGGAATTGCCATGATTTACTGATGTGTAGGTTGCATGTTGCATATTGTTGAAAAGTTCTTAATAAGGGCTACAATTTTGCTTCAGATTTCATTTCAATCGAAGGTGTACACAAAACATTATGGGCCTCCAAAGTTGCAAGAATCCCCATTTCAAGAATTTTGAAACTCACAACTTGGGAGTCCCATAACAAAATGACATTTGGGTGCAAGGCTTGTGGGTAGGCATACAAAATACTATAAGGGGGAAGGTGATGGTTTCCCCAAGTCCGGGCTATGATGAATCTTGTGATTTGTGTTTGCTCATGGTTCATTTTTGCACCAAAAGTGTTCCAACTATGCATTAATTAACTTGTTATTTGGTTTATGCAGGTTTGTGTGAATAATTGACTCACTTATCACTCGTCCTAGTCCCTATCCTAGAGCTCTAGCATGCCTCTCTATCCCCGACTTGTTGCGAACCATGGAACGTACCCCAATTCATTATCCTTTCGTTATTTTCACCTTTAGATTCATAATTGAGTCCATTAAGGAGTTTGGGGGTGCGTCACCTTAAATCTAATAGTCTATGCAACATTGACCCTAGGTTTAAAAGTCCATGCATATTTGGCTTTAAGTCATTCATAATTTTACATTATTTTTTTATTTTGTAAGTACACATTTCATACTTCTTCATTCATATCAGGGGTCTTTGGTTTAATCTAACCTTATATCTAATAAGCCTAAGCCAAGATGTCATGTGTTCGAAAGGCCTAGGCCCATGTCTATGAAGGCCATGCTTATGATTAACAAAAACACCACGCATTTAGTTGGACCTAAGTTGACCCATTTTAATTTCTAAAAAGGTTGAACCCATGCCCAAGTATAAAAGGCAAGAATTGACACCAAGAAACCACAATTGAATTCAAGAGGCTCAAGGTTACATGTCTTCCTATCCAAGAAGTTCTAATAACCCTTGTTAAAAAAAACTCCAACACAAAAAGATTAGTCCAAACCTTAGCATCAAGAATGCAAGGTTCAACTATAAAATTTTATATGTGCAAAAAGCCTTGGACCATGTCCCATAGGCATAACTTGACCCACTTTCATGCACAAAACCCTAGGCATAATTTAAAAGGCCTAGGCCCAATTTCAAAAGTTTGGTCCTAACTACAAAAGGCTAAGGATTATAAACCCTTGGTTAAGAAGAATATTTTGCAAAAGCAAGAATGATTAAAATCAATCACATGAACAACATTTTTGACTAAGAACCCAAAAAAAAAAATGATGCACCTTACCAAAAGCCCAAACACCTTATGAAAAAGCCTCAACAATCAAAGAAAATCTACTTAGCTTAAGAAAAAGCCCATGCAATGTAGGAAAAAACTAAACACCCAAGGAAAAATATTGCAAAGCCTATGAAAAACCTTAAGCAACCCAAGGCACTAGAGAGCCTAAGCAATCTAGGAAAAAGTTTAAGCACCTTTAAAAAGAGCCCACACTACTTATGAAAAAACCTAAGCAACCTAGGAAAAAACCTAGGTACCCTAAAAAAGAACTTAAGCAATTTAGGGAAAAGCTTAAACACCTTCAAAATAAAAGCCCAAAGTACTTTAAAGTCCAAATACCTTAAAACAAAGCTTTATAATCTATGTAAAAGCTTAAACAACTTAGGATAGAAGTCATGAAACCCAGGAAAATGCTTAAACAACCTAGGAAAAGCCTAGCTAGCCTAGGGAAGAGGCCATGCATACTACAAAATAAGCAAGGGAGCTTATGAAAAGACCTATGTAACTTAGGTACAAAAAGCCTAAGCACACATTGTTTTAGAAAATTTTAAACAATTCCAACCTAAGTTGTTATGGGTTATTTTACCTTAAGACATTTTTGGATATTTTAAGTTATTTTACTTTAGGATATTTTAGGTTATTCTACCTTAGGTTATTTTCAACTATTATACATTATTTCACATGAGGTTTTTTTGGTTATTTTTTATTATTTCAAATTATTCCACCCAATGTTGATTTAAGCTATTCCATATGAGATTAATGTACCCTAAGCTATTCCAACCAAGGTTATTTTTAATTATTTCATCCAAGGTTATTCTACCTTACGCCATTCCACCCAAGGTTATTCCATTTTTGGCTTATTTTAGCTATTTAAAATTATTCCAACCTAGCTTGTTTTAAGTTATTTTAAATTATCCTACAAGAGGCTATTATTGGTTATTCTAAGATATTTTACCCTAGGTTATTTTGGGTTATTCTACTTTAAAATATTTTGGATTATTTTACCATACATTATTTTTTACTATTATAAATTGTTCCGCCTTAAGTTATTCTAGGCTTTTGTACCTTACATTATCTTCAAATATTTTAAGATATTATTGGTTATTATAAGTTAATTCACCCTAGGTTATTTAAGAGTATTCGACCATAGGTTATTTTTTATTATCATACCCTTGGTTAGTTTGGATTATTCTACCTTAAGTTATTCTTAATTATTTGAATTGTTTTCACTTTAGGTTAGTTTAGGCTATTTTATTTTAGATTATTTTGAAATATTTTTGGTTATTTTCAGCTATTTTATCTTATGTTATTTTTAGATATTCTATGTTATTTCACCTTAAATTATTTTAGACTAATTTACCATAGGTTGTGCTTAATTCTAGGTTATTTCACCCTATGACATTATGAGAAATCATGTCCTTTGCAACTTGCCCTATGCAACTAAAGATTTTCATTTCTAATTAATTCTAGTTGCAAATGACATTTTTTAGTTGCATAGGACAAGTTGCAAAGGACACAATTTTCTCATAGTGTGACATCTTAGTTTATTCTACCTTAAGCTATTTCAACTATTTTCATTTATTCTAGGTTATTCCACCTTAGGTTGTTCTAGGTTATATTCATGTTTTTTTTTGCTATTATAAGTTATTCCACTTTAAGTTATTTTAGGTTATTCTATCATTAAATTATTATAAATTATTTTACCTTTGATTATTTCAATTATTCTAAGCCATTACATTTTAGGCTATTGGGAAAGGAATACTTTATTCTTTTATTGTTATGTCTTTAATTTTATTCAATCATTGTATAATTCCATGTGTAATGTTTTTAATATACATAGTTCCAATTTTTTTAATCCATATTATATATATATATAATCTTTGATCCATTATGTTTTTATTTTATAATTATTCTACATGGAAACAAAATAAAATCAAAAGAAAAATAAAAAATCAACAATGTAATGAAAAATCGTGAAGCTCCCAAATTGTGGTTTAAAAAAAAATATGAATGATACAACATTACATTTCTAGTTTTATTATGAAATTATATTAATCTCCTAAAATATTCAAACTCAAAAATGTACCATTATTTCACCAATAAATAATGACTATGGTGTACATTCATGAATTGATGAACAATAGCGATTGTAACCAATGTTTAGTTTTTCATGTTTTAGTATCAAAAATGTAAATTTTTAAAATGTGTTTAGGTGATTATCATGGGCACCAAAACTATGAAATTAAACAATGAAACATAACTAAATTTAAATGCAAACATAGAACATAGAAATCAAAACAAAACCACATGCTTAAAACAAGAATATGAAGTGTGCAAACAAAAGTGCAAACAAATATTTATTGTGATAAAACATGAAAATGTAAATACAAAAAGAACATAATAAGGCTATGGAACAAGATTGTACTTTTAAACTAATGTTAAATGAATTAGAAGTATTGGGTGATTTTACCTTTATATATACCCCTTGGGACTTAGCTCAAGGAATTTTTATGAGGGTTTCCATGTGCCCATCAACTAAAGAAGTTTTTTAAAAGGTTCCTAACTACAAATGAACTACAAGTTAACTAGGACTTAACTAAGAATGAACTAAGAGTCGATTAAAAGTTATCTAAGAGTGAATTGAGGGATGATTACAAATTATTTAGGAATGAACTATGAATTAACTACAAGTTATTTAAAAATAAGTTATAATGGGCATGAAAACAACCAAATCTATAAGATTTCCTAAACTAAAACAAGAACACGAGAATGCCTAGTTCCAAATCCAAATCACAAAATAAGAAAAACAAAAACACGAACACTACATGTGTATAACAAAAATCCAACAAGTTTGTTTTGTAAAAACAAAACAAGAATAGAACAAAGTTGTGACAAGAAAATGTACCCAAAACTAATGTTGAATAAATTAAAGGTAATTTAGGGTCCTACTTTTATTTATACCCCTTAAGGACCTAACTCAAGGAAATTTCCATGGCTTCATCCCCATGCGTGGCCCATGATTACCCATGTGTGGCCTATGCCTACCCATGTGGTCCATGACTAAACTAAGAGTAAATTAGGAATGAACTAATATAACTAAAAATGAACCAACCATTAATTTAAAATGAATTATATTGATAGTTAATTAAGAGTCAAATTACAATGAACTAAAAATGCGATGTTAAGGATGATGTTAGCAATGATGTTAACAATGATGTTGGCAATGTCATTTTATATATAAATTATCAATTAACTATGAGTGGATCATGAGTGGTTCAAAATCATGGATAAAAATCCATGTGATGAACTCCATTCATCATGTGACCATGTCCAATATTGGTCTTTGTGAAAATTTTAATGTTTTTAATACATTATGGAAACATGTGCAAAATGTTGGACTAATTGAATGAAGGTAAAATACTTGAAAACACACATTAAATATTATACTTTTTTTTACTATTTAATTAAACTCCTAATTGATTCTTAAATAACTTGAAAATAACATAATTAGGGAAATTTTTAAATCAAATATTTACATAATATTATGATGCAACGTATTTATGGTTCAATTTTTTTTAATTTTTAAATTTACAAATGGGATATTCCCAATATATCTTAATAATCTTCCAAAACAAGTAATCACATAAGTCTTTATTTAAGGTGCACCATCAATTCTTTAAATCAGGAATGCACCTTGTGACTAACCTTTGATCAGTAACATAAAGAAGTAAATAAAGTTAGCAAATAAATAAACAAGTAACCAAAAATATGAATTAACATTATCCCTATGTACACTAGATTTCATCCTCAAAATCTGTAATAAATTAGTAAGTAAGGATATCGACAAATCTAAATAAAATTTTATGGAAATAAAACTTCATGAACATGTATAGAATTTGCAAGGGTAATAATTACAATTAAATTGGTTATAATAATGTGATGTTATAAAAATTGAGGAACAAGATTAATGACCAATTACAATTGAACCTCACATAAATGTGGTTGAATCAAAACCAAGGGTATATTTGATGGGCCTAAGCCTAAATGCAATTAAATGGGTGGGAAATCAAAATGTTTATAATCAATGCAACCATGAAAATCAATGGGTGGTTGGAGAGACATTTCAAAGCCCTAGGATTAGTAAGAACATGATTCAACCAACCTTTACATTTGGTGGTGGTCATGAGGTTTGAATTTGGTTTGGTGAACCTGGATCAATAGATTAAGTATGAAGCATGTAGTTGAAGTTTTTAAATTTTTATTTATATGTTGTGATCTTGTGTAGATCCAATTGTCCATTGTCATAATGAGAAAATAATTGTTCTTTGAACTCAATGATGCAAAATTTTGGTCGCCTCATAGTTTTGCATATGAATTCGGTTGCCACAAGAATCCAACGGCCACAAATTTGGATTGTCGCACATTTTGATCGCCATAACTTCGATGGCCAACTTTCAATCACCATGTTTTTAGTTGCCACCTTTTGGTCACCACATTTTTGGTCACCACAAATTTCAACCACCACATTTTTCATTGTCAATTTTTTGGTTGTTAACTTTTCCATTACTAACAACCAATTTGGGTCAAAATTCTTTTCAACCACCAACATGATCAGTTATCGACCAATGACCTTTTTTAATGATGGACAACAAGGGCTTACCAAGGTTTCATCACAACAAGGATTGCTCAATTGTTTTTGTGCAATGTTTTTTTGTTATCTCAATTTCATCTTTTCTTGAAAAAAATTGGATATTGTTCTTTTTTTTTACTTTCAAACATGTTTTCAATATAAAGTGTATAATGTATTTTGGGTACAATATAAGTCCCCACAATTGAAACCAAGGGGTGTGTCACACTATGGCCTTTCCCTTTACATTAAAAAGTATCTTAAGGCAAAAAAAGAATATGGAATTCAAATATTTCACCATGCAAAAATATAATTTTTAAAAATCCTCTAAAAAAGACCAAAATCCTTCAAGATATCACAACTCTATACCTAATCCAAGTTTCAACACGAGCCAAAATATTATTTAAAAAAAATCTTCATATAAAAATAGACATACTACCTAGGGGCCAAAATCCATTAAGCTACTATATTCTACAATGAATCTAAACATAATATCCTTGCTTTGGTAGGCAAGGCCAAAAAATGAATGAAAACCAAAACAAAAGTTTAAAGAATGAATGGCTTGCATTTGCATTAAAAAATATTACTTCAAATCAATTTTTATTGATTATTTTTCATTACTTGATGTTAATCAATTATATGAAAGCATTTATCAAAACACAATATCAATGGAAAGTCTAATCATTCATAATTCAAAAATATAGGAGACGGATGGATAATACTTGTGTAAAATTGTAAATGATCATTATATCTTATGTTAACAAGAAAAATATCATCATTATAAAACATAAATCCACAAATTTCAAATGTGTAAACATGATGGATTCACAATTTTCAAATTTAATTACACATAGCAACATGATTCTTGCACAAAATTGGGTTTTATAAAATTCAAAAATCCAAAACATGTCATTTTTGAAAGGTCATGCAAATTACACCAAATTTTATATGTAGCAACTACAAATTACCTATGGTTGCTTTCAATAACACTTGTTAGGTGTAGTCCAATTGTATGGAGGCCCCATCAATGTGTGCACAATGTGTTTAATAATTTTTTGTGGTTCATACATGTCATGGATCACTTTCCCAAACAACATATTGGTTGAATTATCCACAAAATATTCTACATCCCAATCATCACCCATATGACATTTTCTAGCTTGCCCACCAAATATGCTTTAGACCTTCAAGTTGTGGCATGTTGTTTGGCCATTTGTCAAAGGGAATTTGTAGTTCCTAATTTGTTATAAACAAAAAACAATTATGGGGCCACCCACAAACACATTTTCTTTTTGTTGGTGGCATCTTGCTCCTTGGCATACCCATACAATGATGGTGTCACCTTTTGCAAGTGCCCAACTTCAACCTAATTGCAAATGCCTATGTACACAACATCTGGTTTGTCTAACAAAAAATGCAACATAATGTTGTTTTTGGACAAGTCCTTGTGCAAAATTCCAAAATGATGTATTGCACTCATAATGTTTATGAATGCACATGCCAACTTCACATGATTTTGCCTAAAGGCAACAAGTTGTGTTCACCCTTTCATATCCAACCCCCTTTTTACAATAAGGTTTGATTATTGATGATGGGGGAATGCTTTGTGTTGAAATCCAAAACTTCTTGATGAGTTCCCCCATTCCACCACAATGTGTTGGTTTCCATGGTCTATGCATGGATGGAAAGGAATTTGATGACACCTAAATGTTTACACATGCATGCCAAAGGGTTTCAATATATGATACATGATGGGAAAAAAAATGGAATGAAAAAAATTACAGTAACAACTTTAACTAACAAATAACTATGGACTTTTGAATGACCTTATTTGGACCTTATTTTTAAAAGTTCCAATTTTGCTAATTTTTTGTTGGATTGTTATCCCCCCCCCTTAACATGTATGTTAAAGAGTTTTTTAGATGGCAAGCCTTTCATATGGAATTTATTAATTGATTAAGCACCACATAAGGAATAGTCAAAATTGGTTTTTTAACGTTTTTATCCATTTTAGTGTTAAAATATGCACATTTCGAATTCATATTCTTGCAATTTTTGAACCACCCTAACTTGCATCTATCCAAGAATAACTTATGATAAATAGCTTAATAATAACCAATTATAATATAACAAAAAATAGTTTAAAGTAAAATAATTTACAATAGCCTATAATAGCCTATAATAAAATAGTCAATAATAATTTATGGTAAAATAAACAATAATATGCTACAATAAAATAGCCAACAATATCCAACAATAATAAAAAATAACACATGGTAAAATAACTCTTAATAGCCAATAATATCATATAATAGAATAACAAACAATATTTAATGGAAAAAAACCTAGAATAATTAACAATATTAATGGTAAAATATTTTAGAATATTCAATAATAGCCAACAATAAAATAACTTAAAATAGTCAATGATGGCTTACCATAATATAAACTAGAATACCTAATGGTAGAATTGCCAAGAATGGTCTACGATATAATAGCCTAGAACCTATGGTAGAATTACCAAAAATAACCTAGGGTAAAAAAACATTGTGCATAATAATATGTGATGACAAAAGAATACCATTCATTTAAATAGTTGTTCAATGGTTAAGGATTTGTTTTCTTTAAGCATGGAAGTGAAAGAAGGTGAAAGGTTCAAACCTTCACACTTGCACCTTAGGTTAGTGGGCCAATTGTTTAAGTGTTTAAATGGGTTGAATTTTCAGCTTAGCTAGGTAGCCTAATGAAAGTTCCTAGGTGCTTAACCTAGGTTTGTAATTAATTATTAATGAATTCACCTATTTGTAGCAACTCATCTTCATTTATTATGGTGTAACCATTTCACTATGGTAAATTTGTCCAATTTCACTCAAAATTTAGTGAAACACATAATGAAATTGGATGCATATTAATGTAATAGTTGAAAGGAAAGTGAGGAAAAATGTAAAATGTGAAGCCCACTTATATAATTAAAATTAGGATACCCAAAAAAATTAAGGGTGCTAAAAAAATTTGGTCACCATCTAAAAACATTCCCATGTAACAACCACACATGGTTGTTGGATGGTGATTGAAATTTTGGTTGCCAATGGGTAGTTTGGATGGACAATAACCAAAGGCAATTGAAAAAATTTGGTCACCAATCCTAAAAATTGAAAGCAACCAAACAAATTCAATCGCCAACTTGCCAACAGTATAAACAATGATTGAAAGTTTTGGTTGCCATGTGCTTAACAATGACCAAACCTATTTTGGTCGCCATTTGATACGAATGGCATGGTGGTAACTAAACCTATTTTGATTGCCATCTAACGATGTTACATGGATGATTACTATAAGCTATTGAATGACGACAAAAATTTCAATCACCAAGGAATCTAGGACAATAAGTCATTACCTAACACTTAAATTGGGCTTTCAACGACGACCGAATTCAGCATGGGCCCAATCTTGGTCCTTTGGGAATGTGTGGGTCCACTATAAAACCCACACCTCCCTCATTTTGTGTACTTTCTTTTGTGACGTGTGAAGATTATGTTTATTTCAAACATTCAATGCCATACACTTGGAAGAAAATGGGAGGTTTTTTATAAGGCTTTGAAGTTCACAACTTCAGTTGTGAAAATAATTGTGTGTTGGGCTTCAAGGTTTAACCTTTTGGAGGACCCCAATATCAATTCTTGTTACATTTTCATCTTTAACTTAACCTTAACTTACCCGTTCATTAATAGATGGTGGGTACAGCGATGGATGGTGTGGACCAAAGGAGAGTGGTCAAATGCCATGGGGCGAAAGGAAGATGGCACTTGAAAACCCAACCATGCTAGCAAATGTTGGATGGCAAATCTTTTTCTATCTTTAATCATACACCTTATGTTCACAATATGTGCGATGGTGCCACATCAACAAAAAGTGGCCATTTTTTAAGCATGACACCAACCAAAAAATAATTTTGCCCGATATACAAATTGCTTAAATGAATAGATGAAGGCATGCGTGTTGGAGGTGCACATGGTCATAACGGGGAGCCCAATTTTTCCAAAAATTAGGTGCCTTTGACTATGGCACAAATAGTTTATACAAAGGTGGTGCTTGGGGTTCAAGTTGATTAAAGGATCGTTTAGGCTCACGAGTGGGCAATGTGCCCTTATACAAACCAAGTAGATATAAAATGGAAAATATATTGTCTCTTCTAAAATGTCCTTTAGCTCCTATAATAGTTCCCCCAATTTGTAAAGCATGAGTTTGGGTTCCTCCTAGACCCCTCCTTATCATTCCCATTATTTTTTTCAACTAATACCACCAATACAAGTTGTTCCCAAATCAATAACACCAAGTAGCTTTCATACCCAAGGTCCTTTTCTTGGGATGAACAACCAAATTATTCTCAACACCCTTGAAAATAAAGTCCCCCTTAATCACTCCTGAACATGGACGACCCCATGGATGGAGAACAACTAAATGTTGTGGTTCAAATGGCATCGTATATGTCATTTGACACGATAAAGTGAAGGGGGGTTGGCACATGGTGTTAAAATATTGATGTCCACAAAACGAACCAACCATTAATATAATTCATGGTTTTTCAAAAGGTCCAAGTTGATTGACAAAACTTTTTTTACTAGTGGACATGTACATTCTAACTATAAATTCAAGGTTTGAATGACATATGTATTTTTGACTAAAGTGACCTATTTAATTATATGTCAAATTGAACATCTAATCAAGTCGAACAAAGAAATGACCACCTTGGTCAAAATGACCAATGGCTAGTCAACTAAGATATGTAGTCAAGTTCGATAAAGCAAAATGGCATCCTTAGTCGATATGGACAATGGTGTTTTGGTCAAATGGGACATCATATGCTACTTCATTAGTCAAGCTTGTAGTTAGGTATGTAAATAAGTAAGTTAATATTTATATAGGTCTAGGCTAAATACTAACTTATTTACTTATAGACCTACCCACCTACTTTTTTACAAACCTATTTATTTTGTGACGCACCCCCAAGCTCTTTGATGGACTCAACTACGAATTTAGAGGTGAAGATAGTGGAAGGAGAAGGAATTGGGTGTGCTCCTTGGTTCGTAGCACTTTGAAGGTAAAAGGGTGTGCTAGAATTTCGGGATGGGGAATAGGAAGATTGACAAGTAGTTTAATTATTCACATGGACCTACACAAACCAAACAACAAGTTGGTTAGTGTGTAGTTGGATCATTTTTGGTGCACGAACAAGCCACGGGCAAACACAAACTCACAAGACTCACCACGGCCTAAACTTGGGGGGAAGCCACCACCTTTTCCTTTATAGTATATTTTGTGCCTAGCCACCGGACTAGCACCCAAATGTCATTTTGCCCTAGGACTCCCAAATGAGGTTAAAGCAAAGTTATAGCCCTCATCAAGAACTTTCCAATGGTATGTGGCATGCCACCTACACACAAAGAAGTTAAGGCAACTTTTGACTTTTAGTGGTTGGGAGTCAAATTGACAATTTGACTCCTGGCCTTTCTTTTAGCCATAACTTATGTTTGAATTACCCAAATGGGTCATGTGAGCCCATTTTAGACATCTACATTCTAAGAGTTTTTCAATGACATAATGAACTCTTCAATCTAATGGGTTTTGACCCTTGCAATTTCTCTCTGAAAATTCAGAACTCCAACTCCCAAAATGGGAACTCACTTGGGAGTGTGGAAGTTCATTCCCCCACGTTTTCTCACATTCTCGTAGCATGAAATGTGATTCTCGGGCTTCACTCTTGGTCCGCACCTTTATAAGCCCTTGCCTTGGTTGCGAGCCCAAGGCTAAGGTTACGACATATTTACCTACCTCTTATTTTCAACCTACCATCTTAAAACCCTACCTACCTACCTACCTACCATCCTATAACCCTGACTACATATATTCTATTTCCCACCTACCATCTTACATCCTTACCTACCTATTTACTTACAAGTACCTACCTACCTACCTACCTCCTACTTCCCACCTACCATCTTAGATCATTACATACCCACCTACCATCTGAAATCCCTACCTACCTACCCACTTACCTATCTACTTACCTATT
>Ga0209208_10009040_pt1 | contig 13148 bp, 7 predicted proteins | sample S1TSphfallax_3_FD_187694 | JGI IMG/M metagenome (GOLD analysis project Ga0209208, IMG submission 187694) | Host-associated microbial communities from peat moss isolated from Minnesota, USA - S1T2_Fd - Sphagnum fallax MG (SPAdes) (version 2) | ecosystem: Host-associated > Plants > Peat moss >...
CAGGCTACTGTATATTACTTTGTGAAAGTGTAACCAGCTGGTTGAAGAGCTGAATTAAGGAACAATACTTTGTTCATTTTCTCTGGAACCTGATATACTTTCTGGGTTTCATGCAAGAAGACAAAGGAACTTTGGAACATCTGAGCACCACCCACCTTGTCCTTGGTTTTGTGAAAGGTGGAAAGAGAAGAGCATCTGTACACATGCTACTAGTATGGTGTCATTATGACTTGTGACATGTGCCATGTTGTGATGCTCCAAACAATGATGGGGGTCATGCCATTGTTGAAGAGGTAAAGGTTTGCTAGATTTCCAATGGCCACTGTTGGATACACCCGTGAAGTGACCACCAGACTCCCACCATGCAAAACTTTCCACTACAAACTGGTTGACCTAACAGACACAAATAATTTGTGGTGAAATAAATTCACCAAAAGACGGTAACAAACAATTTTAATCCATAAGTAGATCCTTTGAGAGAGAGCATTTATACTATAGAGTTGAAGAAACACAACTGGTTCTGTAGAAATATTTTTGTTTCCAAGAACTCATGGAACAACATAGCTTCAAGTTTTGTACATAACTTTTGTTTGCTCAACTAAACAAGAGGCATCAACTATGATGTATTATGAAAGAAGGGGCCTTTAATCACACCAGCATCAGCTAGCGACGTAATAGTAACATTAGTATTGGGCTTATGTGTATATGTGTGAAGATTTTTGTTCAAATGGACAAATGAGAGGTGGTCTTACCTACACATGAGCACCTACTGACTGATCTACAAAGTGACAAACCCATATCTGCTAGTACTTCATAGCAAACCTCATATTATATAATGCTATTTTTATTTTAGTGTTTTTAGCAATGGTAGAGAGTTTCACAAGTATGCAGAGTGATAGAAAGTCTTCAGTGGACAACATGTGGACAGGATTGCCATACACATGGAGATCAACTCCAGGGAGCGAAGATGCCCTGCACATCATGAACATACAAACAATTAGTTGTTGTTGCTCTGTAGACACTTCTCAACACTGTAAGCCATATGGACTCCAATTTCCACCAAGTCAATTTTTGTGGTATCAAAACCTGCAGGAATTTGAACAATAGCTGACAGAGACATTAGTGATGAGAAGTTTTGTGGGATTTTGGGGAAAAAAAGAAATCCTACATGGTCTCATCATTGCAAACCCTTGTGATCCATTGACCATTCCCGGTATGAGAAATGTAAAAGAACACAGTTGTTTGCTCCTTGAAGTTCTCATTAGTTAAGACAAGCAAACCAAAAGGGCCAAATAGTATGTGCAGACCCACCCTGATTGTAATTGAATTGGTCATTCATGCTGTTGGCTTCATCTGTAACAACCCCATCTATTGATACATCTGTGTAGTAAAAAATGACTTCCATGTCCAACTGCACAAAACTCATTCAAATCAGTATACAATTATAAATGCCACAAAGCATGTTGTTGGTTGGTAGAGTGGAAAACATGAACTCACAACTTCAGAAATGTCTGCTTAGGTTTGGCATAAGTTCAAAAGTTTCCTCAAATATTCACATGGACAGTACCAATACTCTGAATGGATATCCAAAAGACTATTGAAAATAAGTCACATGAATTGTAAACCTACATTAATCTTTGATCTAAGGGCCGCATGACCAACTACTGTCGACTGCCCACTAGCCACCTGGAGGGTTATTTTCCTTCTTTTGTGTTTCAGTCCATGGAACTCACCTAACTCCCTGTAGCACCATCGACTTTCAAAATAGCATTTGCATCAAGCTTCACCCCTGTCTGCACCTGCGCGCTGATCCTCAAGGACTCAACTTCCTCAATGGGCCAGTTGATGAAGTTGACACATGTTTTACTATCCACTGTAACTGTCTAAGGAATTGTCTGCAAAAGTGCAAACTGGATTAAAAAAAACCGATTTTTGAAAGAAATTCAAATTTATTACAAGGTAAGTGAGATGGTTAAATTACTAAAAAACCTGACCAACCCTTCTGCAATTCTAATTCTTCCGTGTTAGTTTCATTCACCAAGGATAGCACAATGTGCCTATGCTTTACTGGTTCAAAAAATGAGTCACTTGCATAGACCCTCCCATAGTCATACCGAGATGATTCAAACCCAAAGAAATCAAGCTCTGGGTTGTCAGGAATAAATTTATGAGCTGCATTGTCATATAAGCCCAATGCATAGACATTATGCTGTGTATTGAAAAGGCTTGCTTTAAGGACATAGTTTTGAGACCTAGGATCTGGATGGTAGAAATTAATACACTCCCAGATTCCACTTCCAGGCAATGTATACATATGGTTGTCTACCAACTCCCAATGCTTCAAATCTTTTCTCTTGAACAAGTAGGCAATTCCAGTAGTATTAGTCTCTCGTATAACTGAGCCCACTCTGAAAACCCAACTGCCATCATCCTCCTGTCAAGCAGCCGTTGAATCTCTGGATGTTATGTCACTAATGTTTCTTGCAATAGGATTTTTAGGCACTTTCACTCACTTTTTGAGAAGTGGGTTTGCGGGGTTTGCTGGTATGGCCTTGTTATGTGTCTCCTCAAAGGTATGGTTCATCCTACCTAACCCCATTTGATGCCATAGAGGAAAACCCCCTTCAACTCCCTCAAAAAAATTGGTGCACACTAATATTCTGGCTAACATTCACATGTATACAGTGGATTTGAACCCACAGAGACTTGCGATTGGACCAATAAGCCCTAATTTCACAAAGACAAACCGAAACTCAGATGGAAACAACCTATGTAATGAACTATATTGTTGAAAGATGACAAAGGACTCTACCAAAGGGGAACTCATGGAATGGATAACAGATTAGGGTTTGAACATCACCCAAAAGAGACTAAAATCCTCTATTTCTCATCAGTGCAATCTCCACAAAACAATCACAAAAGAAATTGGAACAATGATCTGAATAGGAATTGGAAATGGCAGACCTGTGTAGATAATGAAAGGGGCACCATCGGTGCCCATGGTACTTGAGCCTGACCACACTCCCATGGCATCATACCACTGGTCTGGCTCCAAAACAATTTCGAAATAAAGCCAGTGAATGAGATGTTTGGAGACACCATGCGCCCAAGACATGTTTGGACCCCGCAATGGCATAGATTGGTTGCACTGGTGAAACAAATGGTAGTAGCCTTTATAGTAATTGGCACATGTACTAAATCCCAACACAGATTGTCAAACTTACGTGGGCACAAAAAAGATGAAGAACTGAGAGATATAGACAGAGACAGAGAGATCACCATGGTCCCTGGCATCCAACAAACTAGTCAAAAGTTTTCTTAGTTTGTGTTCTAACAACAGAAATTGCAATCACAGTTAGCCAAAGATCTAAAGCAAATTTGTCGAAGTTAAGAAACTGCACAAGGAAACTGAAGAAATTGGTTACAAGAAATTGGCGCCCACCATTAAGGTCTGAAGATGAAGAATTGATTTCGTGTCCAATCATCCCATATGCCACACCGCAGACAAGAACCAGCCATGAGAAAATAGGTTGTGCATCACCTTGACACATATATAAAGCATCGGCATTGTGCCAAATTACGCACAATCCTTGCAGCTCACAATCCATCCAATTCTCAGTAGGCTGGCAATGGAACAAAGTCCTGAGTAGGTACTGTGGCAATTTTTGCATCATGACTATCAAGAATCCTCTGCAGACCTGGGTCCATTGAAGAAGAGATTCAACCAACTGGGTGCGCCTATGCCTCTTATGACATCTACTACTACTTTGATGTGTGTATGCAGCACATTCACTGCCCCAAACAACAATGCTGCCAAACAGTAGATCACCAATAGACACGTACTTGTGTCTAATCTCTAGCGCTGCAACATAACTCCTCCCAGCTCCTGATTGTTGTGGCTATATTTTGCAGCTTCCTCAGGAGGAACTGATCCTGTGTATTCACCTTCTAAATCTACGGCTCTTCTTCCATGACCAGCGCGACTCTCAATATCCCTGATCAATGTCTCATGATCCATGGATCCTGTAAGGAGCTCCTGCTACTCTATCAGCTTCGAGTTTGCACACACATGCTCTTGCACCCACAAAATTAACCCCTTTCCATCCAACAATTCCGACCAGACTCTCATGTGCAATTTATTCTCAAAACTTGAGATACTAATCCTTCGCAACAAGTATTGTTACTACTATGAACTCATGTTTGACACTAATTAATTCTTAACAAGGCCAACCAAAAATTAAAATTGAAATTAAGAGCATAGTTTCTCACATTCTAGAAAATTAAACCCAGTTCAAAACACAAGATAATTTTGAAACTTAACTAAGTAGACTTTGAGACTATTGTCAAGATTCTGAAATATTCAGACTGGGGCTGGCAGATCCCTTTCGTTTCAAAAAAATTTAATTATTTCAACAAGATTTGCTGAACATCGGTCCTAGGTGTTGTAGCAATCTGCCACTGCATAATCTGAGAGAATGATCTAGCAATGGAAGCTGCTAAAATCCCCTTTTATCAAATTCGGCACCCAAATGATATCTTCCACCATATCTACCTAGTATTCTTGGTTTTATAACAATAGGGTTATAGTATTAGTGTAAAAATATGTGGAGGCCTGCCTTGAATCGGCTTGTGTGTAGATGTGCAGAAAAAATGTTACATGCAATGAAATTGCTGAATTTGAGGGTTTGAATTAATTTCATAGTTAACTTAGTGAACTAATAGTTAAATTCGTAATAGGATCTGCTAAGTTTATGAGAATTTTAGAAGACCGATGGAATAGTAGAAAGATACCTTTACTTTCAATGTTCAGCAAAATAGGGTTGTGTGTAAGCCTGAATATTTCAATTTTCAGGCTAATGGGATCCCTGGATTCGATGATCTGAATTTGTTGCCCAAGGCAAGGAAATTCTGTTTAGATTCATTATAGAGTATAGTAGCTTAAGGGATTTGGCCTCCAGGTACCAAGTCTATTTTTATATGAGGATTTTTGAAAGATGAAATTTTGGCTTGGTTGAAACTCGAGATTAGTTATAGAGTTATAATATCTTGAAGGATTTTGATTTCTTTTGAAGGATTTTTTGAAGATTATATTTTTGCATGGTGAAATATTTGAGATTTTATAATTCTTTTTTGCCTTAAGATGCATTTTAATGGAAATGGCAAAGCCACAGTGTGACACACCCCTTGTTTTCTTTGTTATCTTGAGTGAATTAAGATTTTTAAAGCTATTTAAAGACGACAGGGTTCTAGCACATTACTCATGCATTTTGTTAATATTGGCAAAGTCCTAGTATTGCACCAAGAAGATTCCTAGTATCTTCTCTCATGCAGCAGCCCATTTCGCGACAAGGGAGATGCATGAAATCAACTACATGAAAGGCCTAAAAAGCAATGGAGCTTAAAGGAAACAGAGTCTGACAGGTGCTGAATGCAATACTCTGCATGATTTTCAAGAGGCTAAAGCTCCATTGTAGCTCCAGCCCGGAAGAGTGAACCAGCACCCACCACTGCACCATCCACGTGATGTCCTTTATGAGTTGTGACTCCATTCTTCATAAACCTGAACATAGTAACATCAGCAGACCTCCTTGGTACTTCAATGCTTATGTCTTACTATAGATTAGTCCTATAACATGCATAAGCCATCATGGTTTTTCGGCCTGCTGCCACACTTAGTCACAGTTCTTCATCTATCCCACACATATCAACTAGTGCACCTTCATCCCTAGCTGATTTGTGACAGAGGATGCTCTTTGAACATTATGTCTTCCACTTCATTATTACCGTTTTGATGGTCTTGATTTCCTTTCATGTGTTTAGATTTGCTTTGACATGCCTCGTACTTTTCAGGGATGGATTTTCATCCTTGTTCATATATATATACAAGGTTACCAAGGCAAATCCAGAACTATGGTCCACTTGTGTCAAAAGTAATAGGTCTTATATATAGGTAGGTGGGTAGGAAAATAAGAGACTTCTAAGTGATGCTTTATACCAGTGTTGGCTGGTTCCAGTTTTTAGTTCTTGAACCAGACTGCCCATTTAAAATTTTGATTTGTTTTCTTCCAGAACTGGAATTGTGAATTTTTTTTAAAATCAAAATTGGAACCCACAGCTGCCCTCCAGCTAGAATCAAACTCAGAACCAGAATCAGCCCCAAAACCCAGTTTAACAGGTTTCAGTTGTAAATTTTATTATTTTTTAATTTAAAATTTTAACTTTGTTTTCCTCTGTTTAGGGTTTAAGGTTTAGGGTTTTCCTAACATGGGTTCAACATGTGATTAATTTTAGGAAGAAATCAAGGGTTTGATTAATAACAGTGACATTTTTTAAAATTATAATTTGAGGATGGGATGGGGTGGGCATTAGCCAATTACTTCTTCCTTTTGAAACATGGCACACATCTAATTTTTACTTTTAAAATTTTATTTGGTGGGTTTAGGTATGTAGTTAATATAGGTGATCACATTTTATTGGTGATACAATGCTCATAACAAGAAAAAAGAAATTAATTTTGAGCTATGTGTAAGCAAGTACAACTGAATACAGTCTGCAACTAGACCCACCTAAGATTATTTTTTTTAAACCTGCAACTCGAGGTCTTGAAATCTGAGAAATAGGGTCCAGAACCATATTGGAGGTTTTATCAAATTATAAAAAATCCTTGAACCAGACATGAGGGTTCTTTCAAATTTAATTTGTTTTGGAACTAGGAATGGAGGTTCTCTTGAAAAGTGAGAACTGTCCAACACTGGCTCTCTTTTACTACCTAGTGACACTTGCTTGTTGGTTTTTAGTTGGAAGGTAGTAAAAGGATCCACTGAAGTAACCACCATGGTTAGCTAGGAAACTTAAATTGAACAGAACATTATTTCTTGATCAATTGCCATTCATCCTTCATGGTGTATTGGTGGGTTCACTTTGGCAATGGCTTTTTTATCTCATAAAGCACCAGATAAACAATTTTACATTTAAAAAAAAAATAGTAATAAATAATGTTTTGACTTGTACTTGTGCCCTCAAACACATAGCAACACCAACTCTTCTTCATTGTCATCATGTCAGTGGTTCAAATGAAAAACCATTTTATCCTTATGAGATGAAATGTAATTGTTATAATGTGTTCCACCTTACTTGGCTTGTCTTGAGTTATCAAATACCATGGCACCCCGATGTCTCACTTATCCTTCATAAAAAAACACAAAATAAAATTAAAAATGATTTTTAAAAAAATGCCAATAAAATCTAGTTTCACTTTAAGATTTACATGATGAAATTCAGCGCCAATTGCATATGCAATATGACAATTTGAAACTTTAAACACCCATAAAAGTTTCATCCTTTCCTCCCAAGGTATATGATTTTTTTGTTTATCAGCACAAAGCTCACACACTTCAAAAGATAAATTGAGTTTTAAATGCAAGCTCCACTTTTTTATTACCCAACACAAGCAAAGTGGGTTGTTTAAATTGTTTTGAAAGTTGACCATTTTTCCAACAATGATTCGAATTAATTTTAATTGCCAATGGACACCCATGATTGATTATCAACCATTAAAGAAACCTACCCAAACAATGATAAAAAGTGGCCCAAACTAAGTCACCAAATCAACAATATAAATTGATCCAAGTCAATTAGATGCTCAAAAATTATTTTGATCCCTGCAAACTCAATGGGTGCTGGTTATTGAACCCTTGGCAATTGAAACAATTTTGTCAAAATTGTGGTGATGGAAATTGTTTTAGTTGCTGACGTTGTGAAGACCAAAACATTGGCAACCAAATAGTTTAGGTTGAATATACAACTAGTGTCCCAATCTATTCACATTGTAATATATGCCATGCAACTATGCCATTTTTATTATTTTGGTCATTTTCGTGACTACATGATTTTACATGACTATAGTCATATTTAAAATTTACTATGTATGCCATTGACTATGTTTAACCAATTTTTCAAAATTAAAAAACTTTCATAGGGGTTCATATTTGCAAATGCAAAACTATGGTTCACATTCTAAAAGCATAATGCATCAATATTATATATCATCATTTGGATGCAATTGGTTTTATATTGTGAATATTTACTTGAAAACCCCTCAAGTTGGGACTCTTGTTCCCAAAGGTTTATTTTGATGAATATCCTCTTTGAACTTTTTGACATTAAATAATGATATGCAATCCTATTAATTACATCCAAAGGATTTTTTAAAAATCCACATGCCCCAAAATGGCATTGTTTTGCAAGTCTCCATATAATAGGTAGTCAAAAACATATATTTTGATCCAAATTTATTTATTTATTGAAATTTTATATTTATTAATTGATCAAAATATTTGGTCATACAACTTGGAAAAATGCTACATTTTATATTAAATCACATTTAATGATCTGAAATAACCTTTAAAAATAAGAGATTTTTTTATTCATAATAAATTTTAACAAAAGTTTTGACATTAAAAAATTGTGTATAAATTTATAATTATGAAATTTACATAATTTTAATACTTTATATAACATTTCTTTTAAATATGATATTATATGTTCAATAAATTACATATTTTACCTTTAAATTAAAATTAGATTATAAATTAGATGTAATGAAATATAAAACAACATTTATTGATTCATTATATGTTTTAAAGGTTCGAAATTTTAATATGTAGTTTTGTATATTAATTTTAAAATTTTAAAAAATTCCATGTTGATTTTAAATATGTTTATTTACAAAATATTTTATGACAAAAAAAATCTTCAAAACATTATTGTTGTTCAAATGTAAGAAATAGTGAAGATTCAAATGGAATTTCAATCAAATTACTTGGTACACACATATTTATTTATTTAAATGGATACATGTGTACATCTTGGAAAAACCTTTAAGAATGAAGGTTTTATTTCCATTTGGACAAAGTATGAAAAAGACAACAATGGTTAAAGTTGGTTATTATTGTTTGAAACAAATGATGATGTGAGATAATGTTGTAATGTTTCCCTTTCATTAAATTTATCCCATCCTTTGTCAACAAGTTCAACTTTGTAAACTAAATAAATACATGAAAGAATAATAATTCGCACACAATACATACATTAAATATATTCAAAATGTAAGTACCACTTGTGATGAGCCAATTAAAAAGGCTTATGACCAAAAAAATAATTAAGATCATATTTGGGCCTACCTACCTACCTAAAAGTTTAGGTTTCTAAATTACTTAGGCTAATTTAAATAACATAGTTTGGAAGTTAGCCTAGGCTATTAATTAGGGTTTTATCCCATGCTAGGTTCATAAGCTATGTCAATAAATAGGTAGTTAGATTGTCAACATGGCTTTATGACCAAAATTAATACTAGTGGCATAAGCCACATGTATGATTTTAATACATAGTGATTTAGCAATATGTGACCTATATTATTTCAAACATAGTGATATGTGTATTAATATATGCCACATTTTGGCGTAATGGTTGGATTTGTTATTTTGAAGTTTGCAAAATCAATTATGTTTAATTTTTTTTATTTGTGTCATAATGGCACCATTGAATGTCCCAAATAACTTATGCTTCAAGTTTTTTTTTATAGTCAAGGCAACAATGTCAAAAGGTCATCTCCACCATCCCACCTTTTGAGTTATTGCTTGTTTCCAAGTCTCCTAATTCTATTAGATAGAATGAACCATCCAATTTATATATATATAATAAGACGAGCGAAGTTAAGGTGCTTCATTATGCAACAAAAAAAACATCACCCAAAGTTCATTTCCTTTGTGTGTTTCTTGAGCCCTAGAAAGGCTAAATAGTTGAATAACATTCAATCCATTCAATTCAAGTAAATTTTTAATCTACTACTAGGACCCAAATAGAAAAAAAATGTTTTGTACATGTGTGCCCAAACCTAATATAAAATGAATAATTTTTTATAATGATATGGACTTATGAAAAGACCCAAATTTAAAACAATGAACAAAAAGAAAAACCATTAAAAATCATTTACAAAATTGACATGCTACAAAATCCTTGAAACTTGGCTTTATTGATATATTTTCTAATTAAGATGGAATCCCTTAAATCATCATATCAATCTTTGGACCTTTCTGAAATTCATATATAATAAACCTATTATCGAAATGCATAGTCCATTAAAATATTTTATAAGTTTATAAATATTTTAAATTTGTAAGTTTCGCATAATAAATATTTACCTCATATGCATATTCAAGTTAATAATCTCAAAGTAAGTCCCTATTAAGAGATTATGAGATGTAAAATACAAATTAACCATTATATTTACACTCATATCACAAAAATTGACATTGTGACACCAATAATGAGACACCTTAGTGTACATCAACTCTATAATAAAGTTTATGCATTTTTAGGATTCTTGAACAACCAAGTTTCCTTGTATTGAAACTATTTTAAAGAAAGATTATTTGATTTCTAACATGAAGTGCATGGTCTATTCAATTATTCATGGAAAATAAAAATTCTTGTGCTTGAAAGTAGATATTTTGCATTGACATGCCAATTTCCTTTGGTGTTGTTATTGGGGATTGGCTCTTCAACTAGGATTATACACATGCCAAAGAGAAGAAGATCCACATTAGCAAACATTTTGAATTTGCTAAAGTTTGATGTTCCCCCCTTAAATCCCCCCCCAAATGTTTCAATTCACCACTATTTTTCATGTTTTCAATAGGTCACCCAATGTGTAAATTCAAAACAATCAATGTGTTGTTTTGAATTCTAAAAGTAAAAGACAACCTTAAAAAAAATTTGGACAAATGGTGGTTGTGAAGGATTGGTTGTGGTAATGCATGATGTTGTTTTTAGCTCCAATATAGATGTTGTGCAACATGCTAATCTTTTCTTAGTGACTGCAAATGAAGTCACCAATATAATGGACAACCAACAATGGATTAGTGTCCATGTATGTCATGAAAGGTTACTATCAAGTTCCAAACTTACTAACCTTGGAACTTGGAACATGTGGAAGTGGATGCTACTATAAATAATTATTGCAATCTAAATATGGAGGAATTTTGGATGAAGATATAGGTTTTAAGTGGGTGTGCCTTGGTTTTGATGAAAATTTTGTGTTCCAAGGACATCACATTGGGGTAATTTCACAACTCAAATTTGAAGTTGTTTTTGTTTTTCTTGATTTGCATTGCATGATAGATCAAACCAACTTGGTAATTGTTGTGGTTTCTATATTGTCCTTCAAGTTTCACATTGAATTAATGTCATAATCCATTTTTTTTCATTCACAACCTTAAAAAAAAATTATTTTAGTTTACAAATTTTGTTAAAATTTTGAAAACCCAAGGTCTTTAAATTGTTGATGAATGTGAAGATGTGATGGATTTCCATGTTGAATCCATGGAAGCATGTCATGGTTAAGTACAAGGCCTTGATTGTGAAAATGCATTTTGATCAAAAGAAGGCCAAATATGCATGTGAAACTTAGAGTTGTTATGTGACCTAGAACTAACTTTGGCTATGCCATGTTTCATGCATGTGTTAAAGGTGGTTCATACTTTCATCAAGTATATTCAATGTTGAGATGTTTTTATTATCAACTTTGTGGATGTAATGAATCTTGTTAATGTTAAGTTGTCCTACCTTTATATTGATCCAATTTTCAATTTTGATAATCTTACATTTGATAACTTCACAAAATTATTGTTACAATTTTTGTGATGCTTTGCCTTTCTCTTAGTGTTAAAATCTTGTTGACCTTCTTGATTTTTAAAATTATAAGCATAAATTTATTTTTTCCATATTCATGGCTTAATAGATGGGTTTTGGATCAAGGTTGATCAAGATACTTTCAAAATGTTTGTTGTTAAATGAAGAATTCATGTTTTGAAACAACCTAATCCTTAATTTCAAAATTGCAAAAATAGTTTCATGAGCATGTTGATGGCCCTTGGGCTTGTGTACCTTCAATATTGATTGAATCCTACACTATATTAAAAGGTTAATTCTTTCTACATTTGAATGGCATTGAGTCAACCTTTAATATTGTTCATAGGATTTTTTTAAGGATTGTGGTCCTTAGCCTTTTGAATTTTGGATTGACATTAGCTTGATGTATAATTTTCACTTTTGAAGCTCATAGTCCCACAATGTGAAAGGAATAATGGTTAAACATTATGGTTCGAATCTAATATCTAGATTATGGAAGATGAATGTTCTTATACCATCTTGGGTGAAAAATGTAATGAATACATGAAATTGCCATAGATTTCAGTGATTCAAATGTTAGGATTTGTTGAGGATGAAAAAGCATTTAACAATCTTTTGTTCATGAAGAACAAGTTGTGAAATTGACTTGTGTGTTAAAATGTTTAATTAAAAAAAGTCACCTTGTCCAATTTCCCTTTTGATGATGCAATTGCATTGTTAACGGAAGGGATAGAGAGGTAGATGTGTAATTGTGATTTGTGGTTCTACTCATATGTTGTAGGCTTCTGTATGTGAAACTTGCTCATATAGTTTGGCTATTTGGGTCTCAATGTTCAAGAGTTGGGTGCAAGTCTCCCTTGTTGGGGTGGGCAAGACCTTTTATGGTTGAGGTTCAATTCTCCCAAGGAAGAAAGGGAATTGATTGGTGTGGTTAAGCAATGGGCTGATTTTTGTGGGGCCTTGATTTCTACATGTAAATTGTTTCATCACATAGTTAGGAAATCTAAAATTGAACTATTGTCAATAATTCTAAATGCTAAACTAGACAATCACCAAAATGTAAGACATTTGAGAAAACAAAATAGTCAAATAGGTTTCATTGAAAATAGCCGAATTGCCAAAATGGTTAAAATATAAATAAAATGTAACTTGACATTTAACCTTTCTAAATTATCTTATAGCGAAATATGCTCCATTGCCCAATTGAGGGCAGCCATTCTGGCACTCTCCATACTTTGGGGGAAAAAAAAAGGCCCATGTCAAGGAGGGGAGATGGAGGGATCTTACACCTACTTACACTACTTCCAAAGAATGAAAGGGAGCTTGCACTTATGTATCTTCTTAACCTCAATATGAATACTAAATATGCACTTATGTTGTGATTATTTTGGGATGGGTAACCTCCCAAATTACAAAGATGCATTAATCCCACATTCAAAAGAAGTCAGTTTTTAAAT
>Ga0209208_10009041_pt1 | contig 13143 bp, 7 predicted proteins | sample S1TSphfallax_3_FD_187694 | JGI IMG/M metagenome (GOLD analysis project Ga0209208, IMG submission 187694) | Host-associated microbial communities from peat moss isolated from Minnesota, USA - S1T2_Fd - Sphagnum fallax MG (SPAdes) (version 2) | ecosystem: Host-associated > Plants > Peat moss >...
ACTCGCATGAAGTTTGGTTTCACAACATTTTGGATCCGTGTCACAACTCCAGAAAGACGCCAAGTCATATTTGTTGCCCCGTCCGTAAAGCAACTAATCAACTTGTCTTTCCATAAAGGATAAACAGCGTCAAACAGTTTCTCAAACATCTCAAACGTGGCCAAGCCAGTGTGCCGACCAGCAAATGGGAGAATAATCAGATGAAGGTTTTCCAGAGTAGAGTTCTGATAGTACCGAATGCGAACATCAACCCAAGAGGTTTGCTGAAGGTCGGTTGACGCGTCAAATGCAACTGCCCATTTGCTGCATAGAACTTGCAAAATGTGTTTAATTGAAAGGGCACATGCAACTCTGGCGTAGGAAGCAACCAAGTAATCGCTGCAAGCGCCGAGCTTTGGAATGTCGCAAACCTCTTTTGCATCATGAATTGCATCTACAACCATGGCAAACAACATTCCACATCCAACATAACACATCGCTAGCAAGAATTGCTTTGACTTGGTGATCTCTACGAAATAGCTACCATCTTCCTTCCATTTAAAAAGAGACAATGTGTTTTCACGTGTTTGCCCTTCCATGTCGGTTGGATGCCAGAGCATGTCGCCAATCACAACATCAATGATGTTGTTGCTAACGGTCAATGTGATAGCTTCAGACCGGGGCTCGATGTAATGGCATATAGTTTCAGCATGCTTGACAGCGACGTCGAAATATTTCGATTTCTCCTGATGTGCCAGCCCTTGGTATTCTTCCCATCGAGTTTTGTGATTTAGGCGAAGGTGCTGCGTGTAATTATTGGTTCAAAATGGAGGTCCTTCGAACGTCCAAGTCGTCGACGATTTTTTAGAAGAGCCTTCACAACCAAAGCATATGCAAAATTGGCAACGGACAACAACAACTTTAGAAGAGACCGGGTCGCAGGCTGTAATGGAAAGTCCATATTGTATGGCGTGTTTCGTCTGGAAGGGCATCTTGCGAGCTCTAGCTTTGCAGGGACACTTCAGAACAGGCTCAGAGGTCTCCATTGATCGAGCAAGAATGTAGTAAATGGCAAGGGAACGTCGTTTGGTGATCCGGAAATGCGCCACGGACTTTCAAAACTAAAATAAAGTTTTTATTTTATTTTATTAAAAAACGGCACCCTACGAAAATGAAATACAAAACTTACGGATTCTATTAATAGATTTCCGTATATAAAAAGGCCTGATATATGGCAACCAACAACCATAAACATTGTTCACCTTTACAGAATAATCATGATAACAAAGTTTCTTTGCAACACACCATACATAAATAGTTTGGTAGTTGATCACATCATCAAGAGCTCAAATAAGAATCATGTATTGACATTGTATAAGCTTTTAATAGGCCATAAAAATAACAAAATCAAAACAATCCTACTTGGAGCTCCTTGCATTTTTGTGATGGTTCACGAAGCATATGCATCCATGCTGTTAACATTATTTTGGTGACCAATGTTCAATACCTGTTTCATCAACCATTGAAATTTTGTACAACCCATGAGGAAAAAAACATTGCTAAAAATTGTTCGTCCATTGCTTCTAATGTACTTGAAGGTGCAACTATCTTTTTAAGCTATGTCATGTTTTATATTGCCATGGTCTGCATCCAACCTTGAATCTAATACATTGTTTGCAAGTCCATAATCCATGTTCCTAGTTCCAATAGCAAGTCATATCAGATCAGTCTAAAGAAAAGAAACCCCAATTTGGTCCATGAAGGCCACATGCTTTATTACAAGCAACAAGCACAATAGGAAATATAGTGCGGAGAGTGTGCTTCTTGACATTCCTTACCAAGAATATTCAACAAACTGAATCATTTTGTATAGGTTCATATTACATTAAAAACCTTTATTAATTAGGTTGAATGTTAGATCATTAAACAAACAACATGTTGTTATATCAAATGTGTTATAATCTAACTACCCAAATAACAAGGTACAATACATGCCCTTTCAATACTTGCTTTCACCATTTAGTTATGACAAACACAAAACCTTGTCCAAATTACCCATTAGCCTATGTTTAGTAGTTGTTATAACATCCTTTTTTGACAAAATCCCAAAAGTTACATGCCACTACATATGGATTACTATTGTTCCTAGTAGAAACCTACAAAAGAAATTACCATGAAATTTCTAACACCTTCTTTGTTAGATAATTAAGGGGTATCTATGTATACTTCCATGTATGGCAACAATCATTCATGTGGCAAGTGATGGTCATATTGATTACATGTTCACTTTAGATAGGGCTAGCACACACATAGTACATGCATTGGCTTCTAGTAAGAGCATCAATTACCTTGCTTGTTTCAAGGAAATTCCAACCATAACACATATCCATGGAACTCATATGTGCATTTCACCCCCCTCTTAGTTGGAAATTGTTGAATGGATTTTGCCATAAAACAAAATGACCCCACAAATCAAGAATGTGTTCTTCTGTTTATAAATGAGAGTGAACTTTATTGCTACACATATGTTTTCCCACCAATGCAACAAAAGAACTATACTACTTGGATACTCTCAAAATTAGCCACAATTCCCAATTCGAACTTGAACTCAATGAACCATTTATGATTATTATATCTTGTGGTACTCAAAACAAAATTATATACCAAACTCATTATGCCTGACAATGAACCTTAATCTATGTAATGGATGAGGTTTTTGTGCCAAACACAAACATAACCAAGGGGGGCGGGGGGGTTGGGGGGGTTTAGATGTTTGAAATATCAACAACATGATATTTACTTCTTTTTCATGGCAAAATCCAAGCCTAATGTACCTTTCAAGCACATGGTGCAAGTATAATGAGGATGATGTACCCACCTTAAGCAAGTGCATAATTTTGACATGGGCAATTTTCACATATAGTGATGTGTTTGTGATAGTTTGGGTCCTCCAATAGTTTGTCCACCTCAAGTTGGGACCTTCTTGGTTTGATATTGATTTGGCATTGTGCATTCATCCTCACACCTTTACACAAAATACTTCAAATATTGAAACACATGTGCATGACCTCTACAAGTGCGCATTTTGCTAAAATAACTTGATGCTTGTTAGGACCTTACAATTGAAGTTTATCCACAAGACATAGGTGTTAGACAACTTGTCTAGCATCCAACCTATCCCATTATAAAAATTATGACCCCATGGTCATGGTACATGAAGCCTAGGTATTTATCTTTCAATATGAAAACATGGACCAAATAGTAAAAATCTACAATGCATATTGGGAATTATTGTTATAAAGGTCTCCCTAGGCCTACATGTGATGACAACCATTGCACATCAATTTTATTGATATTTTAGACCATTGAAAACATCAAGGCTTCAAGTCCCATATCCTAACAATAACCACAACACACATTGATTAAATTTGGGATCATTTTGATAGTGCAAACAATACAAGGTTATCAACAAAAGAAATCCACATTCACTTGTAGGGATGCATTGACAAAATAGTTGTTTCGTTGTCATTCTTCCATATTGATATCTACTTGGAGTACCAAAATTAATTAGTTGCGGTCAATGAGTTTAATTACTAATCTAGTTTACACATATTTGTAACCCCAAGGTTGCAACACTAATGATTAGCACCCTAGCCCAAAATTGCTTTGATTTACATACTACTTTGCCATATTGTCAATGTTAGCATAAAATTTATAACACCACATTGTAAATCAAATTTGCTTGTGGTACATATTCGTTGATTACCACTGGCATTATATTTGTTGCACAAAATCACTTATAGTGGAGCCCTAAAAGCCAGAAGAAAGGCACCTCAAGTGGTTATGCATACTAATTAAATGACAGAATGTCCCATCCCAAGTCTAGAAGTGATTGTTGAATCCTAGCAGTGACTAGTTACCATAAATCCCACTGTAGTATATTAGGAGTGCTAAAAACTTTGCATCCATACAAAACTTTTGAAATTAAGATTTTTCCAAGTGTGATTTCTAGTTGTGTAAAAAAACTGAAGTATGACACTAGTTGTCTAGTTAGGAAGAACAATTAATCTTAAGACAAATTTGCAATGATCAACATGGTCCAAGTTGCCACATCCATGGATATCAACATGCAACTTGTTTCATGCATAGGCAATTATAATTCATAACCCAAAGTAGAAAATGAAACAAGCTAATATGTAAAACAACAAATTTTCAAAAAAAATGTGACACTAAAACCTTACAAAATGCATTGATCAACTAATTTATATCGACCTCCTCAGTTTTTGCAATTGAATGGCACACAATTTTAACATGTCTTATTTATCAACAGCATTATCACAACGTGGACCATACTTCTTTTATATTGGTTGAATTCCTTGTTTTGTTAGCCAAACTAGATAGTTAAATCTAGTTGCACAAGCATATAACAAACAAATGACAATGATAGGTTGCCACTAGTTGTACAAAGTTCACCAAATTTGTGCTCTTGCACTGTGATGAAGACCACACAATAATGTTGCAAAGGAATTGATCTGCTTTATTGTGTTGTCTTCTAAAAATAGATTAAACAAGTCCTAAGACTTTGAGAGGGACCATGTGATAATGTTGAATGTGATTGTTAGATTTCAGGTTGTCTTCTACACATTGATTAAACACATTGTGGGTTTCCCACAAAGATCACATGACAATGCTACAAGATAGGCATTGGTTGTTGCATTGTGTTTTGCACATCAATCAAGCACACAATGCCTCTTCCATGAAGTCAATCACATGACAATGTTGGATCTAAAGTTGTCTTTTACACACACATATCAAGCTCGCGATGAGGGTTTAACAAAAGTATAATGCTACAAGTGAATTCATCTATATGTTGGATTTGGTGTTATGATTTACACTCACATCAAGCATGCGATCTATTCATCTTGACCCTTCGTAATTATGGCCTTATTCCTTGAACATCAAGGTGCAATACGATATAATTCCCTTTCAACTAGTTGACCCAACAACCCCTTGACATGGCCCATTTATCTTTTCACAAACATTATGTTGAGGCAACAACCACAACACATATTTGATGCACATACACTATTGGTACTTGGCGGGAAGTTGAAAATACATGCTTATGCGAAATTACAAAAATTGACTGCAAATTCCAAAACTCTAAAATGACAAAGAACATTTTGGAAGGAAGAAGGAAATGTTTAAAAAAAAACTTGCATCCAACATGAGGTGATGCCATGTGCATAGAATAGGTATGCCAAGTTCCAATTTTATTTTGGGAAATGTCATGTTGTTCAATTTATCCAAGCTCTTATGCCCTAAGTTATAGTCTTATAAGTTTGTAACCCAAAAATGAAAAGGGTTTTTGGATTGGGGTTGCCAGATTTAGAAGGTCTACTTGTGTACGGTCGTCATATTTAAGGCATAAGAGCTATAAGTTACAGTTTAGGGCCCTAAGTTAATGTTGAGGATATAAAGTTTAAACTTACGACATCACCAATAGGAATGAAACTTGAAATCTCTTAACCTTTGGCTAGAGTTATTGAATGTAAGTTGCATTTGAACCTTTGATGAAAATTGTTCAATTGGCTTTTAAGGCAGGCAACCCAAGGCATGAAAATGAGGTTAGGGTGTTTGGTGGGCCCCACCCCATGTGTCAAATTTAGTTTGGTCAGCCTCCTTTGGAAACCTATAACACCCAATCTAATGTTTTAGCATTTTTGAGCAAAACGGAACAAGGCAACCCATTCCCCCTCGTTCCTTTTGGTCCTTCAACCTCTCCTAAAAATGGTTGTATCAGAAATTGAAAGCCAAGGTTTGAAACTTGAAAAATAGGTCCAATTTTGGAGGCGAGATTTTATTAATTAAACCTTGAGAAAATATGAAATGATGATGTTTGATATAAATCTTGCCAATATCCATTATAAATAAATAAAAAGTGGAATTCAAAAAAAAAAAACGAGTACACCAAACTACCAAATTTTATTGAAAATTTGAAAGCCATGCATATTAAACAAAATATATATATATATATATATATATAGGCTTTAAGAAATTTGTACAAAATGGTGTTGGACAAGAAAATGTGCATACCTTTTTAAACACCGACAATATTCTTCAAAAGTAAAACTGAAATTGTAAAATTGGATTATTTTAGCTCTTGAATAATATCTTAATTTATTATATAACCATTCCAGGAGAGGAAGGACCAAGAAAAAGGGAGACATTTGGTACGCTCCATATATTATAATAATGTTAATTAAATTAACATATCTCATATCATACATGATATAAAAATCTTGGAATTTCTCAATTCCTTTCCAGGAAACAAAAGATGAAAAGGAACAAAAAGATAGGTCCATTAGTTCCTTTCTTTCCAAAATGGTAATACATTTGTTATGGACACTTTTTACCAAAATTTGGTCCATAGTGAGACACATTGGTGAGCCCAAACTTTAAACAAAAGGATTCATCAAATCTTGGCACTGGTCCATTATGATAAATTGAAAGCCAAAACATGAAACAAGGGGTCATATTTAAAGTTGATTGGGAGACTTGATTTTTTTAACTTAGAGAGGGGATATAAATTGTTTTCTTTGTTTGGGTTTTTGGATTGGTGAAAATGGGTTCGATCTTTATTTGGATTCTAGGTGGGACTGGGCACAAATTGTCCTTTTCTTGTTTTTGGAGGGTTAAGGACATTTGGTTTTATGATTGTCCAAAAAGAAAAAAAAAAGACTTATCATCAGACCATGGCATCTTTGACACTAATTATATTTTTTGGAAATATAAATTTCCAAAAAATATTCTTGTTCAATTAATAAATTTTTGTGAAGGAAATATACAATTCTCAAGATATTTCATTTTTTGAAACTAAAATCCCAAAATTACATTTTATGTGACAACAATATGCCAAAGCTACCAAGGTAATATGGGATACCCACTTGGAAACCCTCCAAATGTAAAAAAAACAAGGCCTTTTACACGCAGATGCAACCATAATTTTTGGGTAAGATTTGCCAAACATGAGGGTGTGATAAGGCCACATGACAAAAATAAACCATTAAAGTTGCCCAGGCCCAAGAACAAGTGCCTTGAGACCCCCCTTTGCTTCAGTAGGGCCTTAGACAAGGTGTTCTAATGCTTATGAATAATAACTTTAGACCTTTAAGGGCTAGGACAAAGTTGTTTGGGTTTCAGGACATTGTACTATATGGGCTTATGACAAAATGGAATGGACCTAGGCTACTCAAGCACCAAGACAAGATGGCCGCTGGTGTACCTGACACAATAGCATGGGGCCTAGGATAAAATGATCCTAGGTTGCCAAGGGTTGGGATGTGATAGCATGAGGACATGATGGTCATGGGTAGCTTGGGGCTCAAACCAAATAACCTTTGACTAGCGAGGACTTGGACATGGTGGCCTAGGGCCCATCATAAGACATGTCCAGTGTATCAAACATGTTTAAGGACTCCAAGCCATGAGAGTGTTATATACCAAAACTCATATTGTTTTCATGCCTTCACGAATGGTTGTTTCAAATGTATTGTTCATACAAAACATACGGAATAAAATTATACTTTGATTTGCATTATGTTTTCCCAATTACCATAGATAGCTTGAGGCCCAAGACAAAAAATAGTGCACATGGTTCAAGACAAGACATTGAGATGGTATGGAACATGTCAAGGGACCAAAGCCAAAGGGAATCTTTTGTGATTTGCCCTTGGGCTGGAGCCAAAACTTTCATTTTGATTTTTCTCACATACATGGTTTTTTTGGAATTACATGTGCTTAAGGTCTTTCTCTTGGGTTCCGTGTACAAATTTTGCAATTAGGCTACAAGTCGCAACCCTAGGTAGCCTAGGGTTATTATGTCTAAGGCCCTTGTCTTTGGAATAGCAAAAATGCAAATACCTTCACTAAGGTTGATTTGGTGGGGAGGGATGGGGTGAAGTGCAAGAGTGATAGAAAGTCTAAACAATTTTGCCACCAAGAAAATTACATTATAGAGGCTAAATTTTGCAAGAGTACGTGGCACCCAAATTAATTATGTATAATTTATGGCATGATCTATAATTGTGAGGTGAACAATTTTTTTTGGAAGAATTTTAGTTGTAGCTTTAGTGGTGATTGTCAACAAAAAGATGTAGAACAAAGTACACAACTAATGTACTAGAACCTTTATGTAAACAACTACAATAATATTTAATTGATTGATTAGCTATTAAGTGCCCATTATTTATTTTTGGGAATTGCTAGAAATTTTGAAAAATACCTCCCTAGAGTGCCAAAAATATTTGCAAAATTCACGTGTACAAAGGATCTAAAGAGAAGCCGAGTTTTTCATAATGACATGGGTAGTGAGGAACAAAATCAATCGCTTCCACCACTCTACTTTTGCTTTCCCACTCAATCTGACAAATCAATACAACATAAATCACCCTTCTTCATAGATATATATAGTAACGATAATAATCCAATTTTTTTCAATGAAAAAAAATAGAAAGGCCATGCCATGGGCCATCACACCTTTCGAATTCACATTTCCAACTTTTGGATTTTATTTTAGCAACTTCCACACAGTTGTGCTTTTTGTTGCATGTTCATAAACCCATGCTTTGTTATTCTAATGCTATTTCATAAACCCGCTGTGAAAAGTGAGATCTTGTGTTGCGTTTGCTTTCCATTGCATGCTCATTGATCTTGCTCTATGTTGTTTTCTGCCTGCTGCGAGAAGTGAGATCTTGTGTTGATATGTGACAACGCTATGAGTGAGATTTTGTGTTGTTATTTGACAGTGCTAGAAGTGACATCAAAGTCAGTGTGCATGAACTAAAAATGCAAGATCTTTAAGTGCAAATTTCTTTGCCGGCTATTAAACTCTGTTCTTTGCAGGAGATTACTCTTTTGGATTTAAAGCTAGTTTATCCACTACATGAAATCTGAAATGGAGGTATTGCCTAACAATACTCTATTGTAGGTAGTAACTACCTACACAGATTATTGTAATTGGAACACAATAGAGAAATCTCTACTGTTGATTGCAACTAGTGGCCTTGTCACTTCATCTTCTAGTTTAAACAAGCTTGCGCTGTTTGGGGGGAAGTTTTGTGCAGGGCTTATATGTAAAATTGAATTGTCTGGTTGGATGTGCATGTGCTTGCACTGGTGTACAATGTGATTATAGTTGGCACAAGAACGACTACTATTGGCAGATGAACACCTCCTCCTCATGGTGGTGACTGTAGTGGTTATGATCAGGCCAATGTAAACCAAATCGTTTAAAATACTTGTTCAACTTCTTCTCCATTGCCTTTATCATGCTTAGGGTTTTTTTTACTTGAATGTCAGCATTCATTGTTGAAGAGAGAAGTGATATTATGAGATCTAACAAAAATGAAGGCCTCAGATGGAAATCTTGGTATCATCGGCAAGCTCTTGATGAGTAGGGGTGCAAGGCATTGAGTTTGTAATGTTTGGAGCTTTGTAGCAAAGTTATCGATTATTGAAGCATTTCCTGGCTAAAAATCAAATAAAATGAAAACTGAAAACTGTCTGGGATTTTGGGGATGTTCTTGGTATTATTGGAAAGCCCTCAACAAGTCAGGATTTAATGGAATTTATATCATAGTTTCTGAACCTAAGATGTGGAAGATATTCAGCTTTTAATGTGTTTCAAGGCTGAATTCAAATAAATTCAAAAAACTCCCCCAACTTTCAGCAAATGTTGTTTGCATTGATGTACACACAATTGACCAAAGTGGACTTGTAACTTATGCATCACAAGTCCACATTGGTGGTTGTTAACTTGTGGAGACAATCCATTTTAATGGAATGATCACTTACAGACTTGGGGATGGGGTTGTTAAGAGGAAGTAGGGAATTATTGAGAAACTAAAATTAGGGCATCTTCCCCCAATGCCTTCTTTTTTCCAATTTTTTTATATTGCCACTTTGGCAATTTCATCCACATGGAAAGTTAGCCACATTTGGCTATAGACTAGCTATGAGAGCATGTCTCAAAAAAAGTTCTTCTATCATATTTTGGCTACTTGTTTGAACAATATGTAGAAGTGTTGTGATTTTATAGATTGTTTTCCATTTTTTGGTGATTTATTTTAAAGAAAAGAAATATTCTTAAGATTTTTAAGGGAAAAAAAAAAATGTCGATTAACAAAAGTTTATCATAAAAAAAATGTCTATATCCCCCTTCCCCCTTTAGGTGAATTGCAACAATTATTATCATGCTTGATTAAGTGCTAATGAGTACACATTGCAGGCTTAGGTTTGAATGTCATTTGAAATTACACAATATAAATTTTTGAATAAATAATTTACATATTACTATAACCTAGATTTGCAGTGTTTTTTTTAGAATGGAAAATTTGACAAAATGGAGTTATCTTGATGTCCTGGAGGCAGAATATTTGCCAGCACTTGATGTCATACAATTGACCTATGTTAAGAAAGGTGCTATTAGGTGCATTGTGCATCCAAAGACAAGATTCCAAAAACTTTACATCTTACCATGTGGGAAATCAATGGGTTCAAGTGGAGTACACATGTTATTTCTAAAACAAAAGCACATATTTTCCTCAAGGAATGAAAGGGCTTTTCAAAAATGGGTGTCATAAGGTATGTGAACAATGCTTTCATTCTTGCAATGAAGGAACTATGAAGTGCACCATTTGTAACCTTGATTGGAGCAATCATGTCACCTATGCATGCAGTCCACTATTGGAAAATAATGAACATTTTGCTAAATGATAAGTTCAAAAATTTTGATTTCAAAGATTTTCATCATATAGTGAAAAATTGTCAATCATTTGTAACCAATTCAACGATAAATCACCTTGTCATTCAATCTATTTTTAAGAAAGATAGTTTATTTTATAATAGATTTTTGCGTAAGTTTGATGTCATAGAAGGAACAAAAGGGTGAGATAGTATTGCAAGTCAACTATGGGCAAGAGTTAAGTTAAGATTTGGTAAGAGTATCAATGAATTATTTGTTCACAATCTTCTCAAATCAAATGCATTACAATTGGTTTAGAACCGGGAGAAAATAGTAGTGTACATGCTATGCACAAAACCAAAAAATGCATACATTAAATTGCATGTGGATATAGGTAACATGGATTGCTCCATAGTTGGTTAGCTAACAAACGGGTTGTGACCTAAAACAATGTCAAGCATATTCTGTGGATGAGCATGAATGAAAGTGGGAACCTTAATTCAGATGGGTGGTAGATGATGCCAAATTATGAAACAATTATGCTTCAAGGATGTCGAAAGTCTAGTTAGTTTTTAGTTTTTTAGTTTTTGGTTTTGTTTTGTTGTTTTGTAGATTACTATGTTTAATGTTGTTCTTCAATGGAGCGGCTTTGGTGAACTAGTTTTGGTGATGGAGCAGAATCCTTGTTGCTTAATTGACAATTTTTATGGTGAGTGTGAATCACAATTCTTGGAGATGATTGGTATGGTTGTTTCAAAGGAGCGAGAGGATGTGGATTAGGAGAAACTATATGAAGCTAGTTGAGGAGGAGGAAAGGAAGGAATTTTTTTGGTGGAAGAAGTTAAGTTCCAATTTTTCAAATTATGAAGTTGTTGAGCTTGTTTGGATTTGGCATAGTAATCAGCTGGGGATGAATGCCCTTTTGGAGTTCTTCTTCTCTTTAACATGGTGCATGTTTTTCACTATGCCATGAATGTCAAGATGGGAGTAGGAGGTCTAGAGTTTGTATTTAGGGACCAATTCAAGGGAAGTGATGAAAGAGTCTAACGATTTCAGAAGCAGTTGTGGTGGTAATCATCATCTATGTTAGGTTTTGGGGAACTCAATGAATGTGTAATGTGGTTTATTTTGAGAAGAGAGTACCTATGATATAGTGGGAGCTCAAGGGATTTTGGAACAAGAGAAAACTATGAGGTTTAGATTGTCACATCTACCCACTCTATTCCTAGTCTTTGTCCAATCTAAATGAAATTATAAGATGATGATGGAGTAACATTTGTGGGGTTTTGTTGTTGAATGATGAGTTGCCACACTCACTAACAACTAGTTGGCTCCTTGAAAGGAAATCAAGAGAGGTATGATCCATTGAGGTCCATAGTTTTAGAATTGTAAAAATTGCTTGATTAGAGAAACTTTTGATTTAGAAATAATATTTGTTATAACCTCCTTTTTACTCCTTGGAAGTTTTCAGTAAACATTGGTGAACTTACATTCAAAATGATAGAGAGTGTCATGGTAGAATCACCTCCCCTTCTTCTTTGGTGGCAGGGCCACCAAAAGGGGGATATTTTCAAGTTCATCAATTATGGTACCAATTCTTTATACAAAATGAGTCAGCAAATTTTTAAAGGAGTAAAAGTCTTGTCCATGGAACAGGGGAGTTCCATGAACCATCTTTACAAATAGGAAAATATTATAAAATAGGGTATGCAATTGTCAATAAAAACTGGTATCTATGGAAGAATGAGGAATGAAATGACTTCCTTTGTAGGTTGGTGCACCAAGATTTAGAGGAATTAGAATCCAACAATCTTGATGGTGCACCAATAAGTGAGCTTGAAATTTCCAACCCTTTATGTAAACAAAGCAAAACATGAAGATGTTTTTGTTTGTAACATTCTGTTACTGACAATGCTAGAGCTTGAAGTTCTTATGAAGAGATATTAGCCCAAGTGGAGAAGGGTGACCAAGAATTTGTTAAATACATAGTTCATGTAACCAATGAGAAAGTTTAGCATGCACTTAGGAGGGTCCAACATTTCAGAAATTGGGTTTTGGGGGCATGGGGAGGAAAAGGGGAAGAAGGAGACATTTATTTGTTGGGGAAAGTGTTGTTCTTTTGTCTCTAACAATGTTCCATCAGCCTTAGTTAGGTAGCTAATTAATAAGTAGGAATTAGGAGTTAACCTATATTTTGAAGGCATTGTTTTTCTTTTTTGGTGGTCTCTATTCTATGTTTTCCATGTGATTTGGCTAAGGTTTAATTGTCATGTACAGTAGTCATTCGATTAAGTCCGCATTTTTTTAAGTCCGCATCGCGGATAAGTCCGCATTCTGTAGGGCTAAAAATGCGGATCAACATATACGGAAGTGTTTATTGTGATCGTGTAAATCCAAAATCAAAAATCGTCATCTGCCTACTT
>Ga0209208_10009043_pt1 | contig 13141 bp, 6 predicted proteins | sample S1TSphfallax_3_FD_187694 | JGI IMG/M metagenome (GOLD analysis project Ga0209208, IMG submission 187694) | Host-associated microbial communities from peat moss isolated from Minnesota, USA - S1T2_Fd - Sphagnum fallax MG (SPAdes) (version 2) | ecosystem: Host-associated > Plants > Peat moss >...
TGAACAGGTGCTGCACAAAGTGATCACGGGTGTAGAGGCCTTCGGGTTTGCTTGTCAAGCCTGGATTCAGTCTCCAATTACAGGGGCTGAAGGCAATATTGAGTTTTTAGCTTGCTTCCATAGATCACAAGTGAAAGACACTGCCACTATGAACTTGAGTGTAGAATCAGAGAAATTACTTTGCATAGAAGAACTAGGTGTGGATAAAGAGGAAGAACGATAGAACTGTGTGCATTGTGAACATCATTGTATGATTTTTTATTTGGAACCAGGAGCCAAATGCAACCTTTGGACACTAGTTGTAGCTAGTATGACTGAGAGCCCCTTCCCTACACTGAATCCAGATGACATGGGTACTGCCTGCATTTGATGCAAATGACAATAGGAGTTCATATACAAGTATCAACCCAATTGCTCACTACATGGTTCGTGGCTCTGATGACAAACACTAGTCTCAACAGTGAAGCAATTACAGTGCCTCAAAAGTATGTACCAGTGTTGGGCATTGGAAACATGAACAGGCACCTGACAGTTATCAGGGTGGTTCTTAGGATTTATAGTTGTGGTTCTCAAAAAATATTGAAGACCCAGATTTGGTATGTAATTATGGTTCTCAACTTTTTTGGAAAAATCAAATAACTGGACGTAGAACTGCTATTCTTTCATGGAAACCATAGCTTCTTGTACAGTTTTTGAAATAACTGGGACCACCAGTTCTTTGATCCTGAATTTTTTTCAAAGAACTGGAACTGACAGTTCTCTTATTCTGTAATATATAAAAAACTCAAGGCATTTCTTTGAAAATTCAAATAACCACACGAACTGGGAATAGACATGCACAAATTCAAGGGGTTTGAGAAGGAAGGAGAAAGAGACTGCTGGTGAATCCATTGAAGCAGAACTTGCAGAGCAAAACTTCTCCATCCCCACATGATGAGGTAAAGCACTCAGAGAATATTCCCTGTGAATTTGGAAGGCATATTTAAATACCTCTTAATAATGCCTCCTCACAAACAGGAGGCATCATGACCGGACAGGAAGTCACTTGAATTTCCCTAGTGTGAACGCTAGTTCGTTTTAGGATTTAGGTTTTGTTTTGAGCAATTGTCAACTTTCTTTGTGCAAGTAACAGAGTTTATATCATCACTATTTGTTAGTGGTTGTGATTAGGAAACTTTGTTATTTGTGTGTTATGTGAAACAGGTTGGCAACAGACGATGGGTGGCCAAGCGTGCTTCAAGCATGCAAGTGAAAGGGGAGTTGGAAGTTGTTGGATGAAGATAAGAGGGGAGTTTGAAGGCAAAGGAGGACATGTTTGTAGTTTTTGGATTGCATATGTTGTAGATCATATAATATTAAGAGCTTATAGAAGTGAGTAGTTGCTATTTGATTTCCACTATGCTAATAACTACATCATGGCAAGCGTTGTGTTCTTGGTAGTGTTAGGCTTTATAAGGGATTGATGCTAAGGGTTGATGATGCACAAAGGAGGTCTAAGCTATAGATTTTGAAGCATGTAGAAGGATTGCATGTGTATGGGACCTTGGTGGAACCATTCCTAAAGTAGCGCATCTGTGATGAGTTAAAGCCAAAAACCTTAAAGGGCATCCTTGGGTTGGGTAGAACGTGGGTGCAGAATGGGAGAAATTACACAAAGTATCCTTAGATCCATACTTTGAACAGAACTCTACTTTTCCCAAGTTGTTGCAAGTCAACTTAGCAGATGTTGTTCATCCTTAGTTCGGAACCAGAATTCATCTTATTTGTAGAACTAAGACAAGTATCTTTTTGCATTATTTCATAGGGTAGAAGGATGAATTAGCAACTCATAACAAATCAAATGAACACAAAAGGCTCTAACCTCAAGCTAGATCCCACTAATTCATACACTCACAAAATGTGGAATTATTTCGAGTAGTAGTTTGATGAATACTGATATAGAAATCCAGAAAAGATTAACGAGTACATGTTGCTTAAAGTCTCATATGGGTATAGATATTTATGCTTTGTAGGGCAGTAGCATCAATGTGTTGTAACAATGCCTGAATGGTAGGAATTAAGTTGAGGAATTCGCAAGTACAAAATTTAGAATTGTGATGGGGAGGTATATTTAATGCCCCTTTCTTTTGGTTATAGCACCCCTTGCTTACATAAAAATCTTTTATGTTCCTTCACACTTGATGTTAAGAAATTTAGTGTTAAGGGAAGTAAACCTTAAATGGATAGTGCCCTTTATTGGTCACCTATTTCTATCAAAAAAGGACAGTCATTGAACCTCGGATGGATATGTAATAAAACTAACCTAGAAAGGGTGAATCCCAACCACATCTATTACCAACATGGGTAATATTAATATATTAATCAAGTTCATTAAGGGAAAGATTAGTGATCAATGCAAGCCATAACCCAACAACATGGGTAATATTAATATATTAATCAAGTTCATTAAGGGAAAGATCAATGATCAATGCAAGCCATAACCCAACAACATGGGTAATATTAGTATATTAATCAAGCTCATTAAGGGAAATATCAGTGATCAATGCAAGCCATAACCCAACAACATGGGTTATATTAGTATATTAATCAAGTTCATTAAGGGAAAGATCAATGATCAATGCAAGCCATAACCAAACAAGTTGCTAGCATCTATGGAATCAAGTGGTGGTAGTTTAATGCACCCTTTGTAACACTCTTAAACCACCATGCAATTAATTTTGTGCCACTAATGGGACAAGAAAAGGTTGATGAGTGTTGGAGTTTGGTTGTTGCATAATCACATTGCTTGCAACAACTTATGCATTCTAGGTGCACTAAGTGATCGAATTGGGTCATATGTTTTAACCATTCTAGGAATAGTAGGCATATTTGCAACATGGAAAACCTTGTAAAAGAATATGATATTTTTTCCAGACACAAAATTATAATATGATGACATAGGGACACAAAGAGGATTTAGAAAAAAAACAATTGTGCCCATGCATTTGAGTGCATGAAAAACGAATTATTGCCTCCAATCATTCACCGAAAACATATGTAGTTTCTTTCGCCTCTATTAGTCGAGTCCCACAAATTGAATAGATGTCAACTTGATTACATACCCAATATGTTTCAAACAAGCCCACGCACACAAACTAGGTCATAAGAAGGAAATGAAAATGTAACATTGATTGATCTCACGCATCCAATATCAAGTCAACCAAGGGCACAATGTCCTAATGATGCATATTGGCAATCATTTGGTGGACCCATGGACCATGTGATGCGCAAAGAGTCAAGTGACGACAATCTTGCTAGATGAATTACAAGACAAAAGAAGAGCATGAAAAAAATGGGAATAAGGACAACGATAGTTTGGCCTACACAATGGACATTATGGAAGTTGGTTCGAAAATTCAAAGTGTATGAAAAAAATGCAAAAATACGGCACCCCATCACAATCACATAGTTGAGGTTGAAGGTTGCTAAAATTACATAGGAACATTCGACTCCCTTTCATAACAAGATTCCAAGATGGCAGAGGTTCTAATGGTTCAAGGAGCACCATCCAAATCTAAACTTAAAGGTTGCACATGGATTTGAAATAGGATGTGCAAACGGCCTATGTTCGACAAATGTGTAGATATTTTATGCAAATTTAACCAAAGCATATAATTATAACAATTACCAACTAAACCAAATTTGGAACTATGGTGAATCTAATGCACAAGTTGGGCAAAATGGAAGGGCATTCATTTGAACTCTGAAGGTTCAAAATCTATAAATTCAATCAATCCAAATGAACAAGAATGGTTGAATGTATTGTCCTCTATCATTGTAACAAAAAAGTCTCTTCCTTATTTTTACATCTTTAGAGGTAAACCATTTAGAAGAAATTTTATTGCAAAGTGTGAATCTTGAACTATAATGACTATGCAACCCAAAGCTTGGATCTCTCACTTTATTGTGTTAGTTCAAGCCCATCAAGGCAATTTGTGTACATTTAACCGACACTTACATATCCTCGATGGCCATAACTCCCATGTCACAATGGACATCATGCACAAAGCGTTAGCAATGGGGTTCGACCTAATCATTGTGCCATCACACACAAGCCACACATGTACAACCTTTAGACGTAACATTTTTCAAACCTTTCAAAATTGCATTTAAGTCGTATACAAATTTATGGACATTGGCTAACAAAAAAAAAGGTGTTGGGAAAAAAGATTTGGCATCGTGGATGTCCTTGGCTTTCAAAAAAAAACATTGAATCAATCGAACATTTGCAAGGGCTTCACAACCATTGGGATTTAACCCCTTAACCCAAATGTGATGGCAAAAAACATGCAACCCAACAAGTAGTTCATGGAACTAAAACGAAATGTTCAAGCTCAAGATTTCTAGGTTAAAGAGGTCATGTTGGATGAAAGTATCCATAATATTTATCAAGGCAATGTATGCCATTATTACATTGACATTGATGGGCAATGTGCTGAGCTTGAAAATGATACCACAAAGGGTGTAACTAATGTGCAAGCTTCGATTAGCTTGGATGAGACATAGCATAATTCACACACAATAGCTTTGGCGTTCCAAATGGCACTTAGTTCATGCACATTAGCTTCAACGACCATGCAAGCACCCAAGACTGTTTTTGACAATTTATGACATTGCCAAAAATTCCTTTCAGGTCAACTCAATGACCTTTAAATGAAGAACCTTTAATCAATTATTCCAAAAACATTATGATGACAAGTGATCACTACATGAAAACACTAAAGCAAAATTTGGCATGTAAAGAGGCTACTACAAAGGAAAGAGACAACTAGAAAGAAAGATGTTTGTTTCAGAAGAGGCATGAGTTGTTGAGAAAATCAAGGAGTCTTTGAAATGCTAAAGGTTGGATGAATGATCACTTAAGAAGAAATTTGATGACACTTGGTCAACACGACATTATGTTGAAACAAATGATGCTTTGCATGCAACCATCAAAATTAATGCACCTTTGCAAATGAATGCATATCAAACTCCATTATGTGGCATTATACTAAATATCTACAAGTTGAACATGAGCACAACTATTGAAAATTTAAAAACATGAAGAGAAGGGTGAGATGTTTTGCATTTGACATTGATCAAACCTATGTGGGTCCATGGAGGTTCTTAGGAGTTAGTCCCTATGGAGTGAAGCTTTGGAATGAAGATGGGTCATTGAGGTTGTTGACAATGTTCACAAGAAACAACGGCATTCAAGGGTAAAGATTAGTATTGAGGTCATGCATAGGTTATTCAAAATTTGTGAATAATTAGTTTTATTGCAGTGCATTAAGATTTTTGTGGCAACTTGTTGGCCATTTTGGTTAATCGGTCTAACATTCGATAGTGTAATTTTTCACACATTTAGTGACAAGTTGATTTACTTTTGTTGCAACATGCTAATGGTTTTACATTGGTGCATCTATTATTGTAATGGTAAGGGTTACCATTTTTCAAGTTTATGAACTTGTCAATATGGGAGGTTAAAATATTATAAGGAAGATATGGTAGTAAAAGTCAGCCCCCTATCTACCCATAATAGGTGTTAAGTGTATTCGCTTTGAAAATTCATATCTAATGCATGGATGGATAGAAAGCTATGGTTCCACTTGCAATTGAGTACTTGATAATTTGCTAATTGGAGGAATTTGTTTTTGGTGTGTGCCCCTTATGTTTTATGTGTTTTGTCCTTCAATTGTCCATTTAAGGTTTATGTACCTTAAGTCCCTTAACACCAAGCTAATTATTTTGGATTTAAACCTATCTACAATAAAGTAAAAAGTTAAGTTAGTTTTTTGAAATCCCATTCACACATGATGTTACAATGCTTACAACTAGGTTAGTGTAAACCCTAACATTTTCTCATCATTATTCACATTTTTTTACATTACTATGTTGGGAAGGTGGTAGGATAGGTGAGTAAGTGGGTAGGAAGGTGAATTGATGAATGGGTAAGTAGTTAGGTAGTTAAGTAGGTGGGAGTGGGCAAATAGGTAGGTAGTAGGTGGGTGAGTGGGTAGGTAAATAGGTGGGTAGATAGGTAGGAGGTAGGCAAGTGAATAGATAAACAAATAATTAGTAAGTGGATGGGTAGGTAGGTGGATAGGTGGTAGGTACATACCTACCTACATGGGTGGGTGGGTAGTTAAGCAAAAGGTAGGTGGGTGGGTGTATGGCATTAAAGCTTAAGGAACATTGGTTGATAATTCTAACATTGAATTAAAAAATATTTTTTATGGGTTGCTAGTTAAAGGTGAAAACACACACTACATTGTCCATAAAATGTTATCACAAGGCAACTTTTGCAAGATTTGTCTCAACCCTTCAAAATGTAATCAATGGATTTTCCAACAATTTGAATATTTTAATGTTTACAATCTTTCAATTGAATTATGATGTGTTCATTCTTGTACAAAATGGAGACACATACTTCATAACCTTAATAAATACGACTTTGGAGTTATGTGCACAAGTTGCAATGAAATGGTTTAAATTCATGGGAGTCCCAAAATGGATTCCTAGAATTGGGACACATTATGTCCCAAGTCTTTGGAACATCCAAACTTTTTCAAATGATGGTTTTTTCTAACATTAAATCACATTATTTTTTTAATCTTGCTGAGATCTTTCCAAGGGGTTTAAACTTTCTTAATTTGGAGGTGATTTGACCTTTGAAATTATTGAAGTAATGGTCAAAATTCATTTTGTCAATTTGAATCTTAACCTTTTCCTTGACCATTATTCCACTATAAATCATTTTTTTATCAATATGTGACATGCCTAAAATATTTTAATTTTCAAAACCTTTTTAGTAGTTTTAAAACAACCCAAATTTGTTCTAAAGTTGTAAAACACCTTAGGACTCTACATTTCCAAAATTGAAAATGCACTTGAGAACCTTGGGGACTCCTTCTTGCACTCTTGCACGCAAGGGGAATGTGCTTGGGTGCCTCCCTTGCTTTAGTTTATTCTTGGCCTACTTTCCATTTGTTTTGTTTCAATTTTGGTCACAAGCCTAAGGCTAAGGTTGCAACAAAAATTGGATTTAATTACAATAATCACCTTCTTTGTTTAATTTGTGTAATTTGATGTGACCAAAAGGTAACCTTGAAGAGTAAACTCATGCTAGAAACTTTGTCCCAAAGCTTTAACCCCCCATGTTTAGTCATGAAGATCAAAGAATGCGTTTTAGGACATTAGAAGAAATCTTGCAATATGTAATCATTCATTGCAACTACATGCAATTACATGTAACTACCTGTCATTTGCAACTCTGTTTTACCATTTTTACAACCAGTCACCATCTTTTAGACTTTGCGATTATTTTTGCAACTATGGTGTGACTATTAAATTACACATATTGATTAAATTTTTGGATTTTTCATTCAAGAATAGGCTCCTATGTTCATTTAGTTGCAAAATTGGTTGCAATTTGGTTACTTATTATGGTGTGTTTATACATTTGATGTACATTAGGGTATTGTGGACTACAATAAAAATTTATTATATAGATTTTATTCAAGGTATATTAAACTTCTATTAAACTTTAACATATTAAAGTGCATTTCAATTATATTCAAGATACATTAAGAATATTTGACTTGTATTCATGGTATGATAAGATATTCAATTTGTATTCAAAATATGTTCAAAACATATTTTACCATACTATGGGCATATTGGATTGAAAAAAAATTCATTTTGATTTTGTACGGTTCATTTAAAAAACACCATTGTCATTCATGTAAGATTAAAATATAGTAGCAATGTCGTATTAATATGATACAATCATTGTATTAAATGAGCATTATTATTGATAAATTATTATTTTCAAATAATTCATTTAGTTAGTATAATCTAAAAACTAAATAATTATATTTTAACTAATTCCAATTAATTAAATAGTCAATTGTTATTTATTAGTCACTTCAAAAAACAATTATTTTTTAATTAGATATTAAATCATAAATTGATACAATAATTATTCATTATTCATTCATTATTCATATTATTTAATCAATTAATCTTGAAATGTGAAATAATATTTAGTTAATTAGAATTTTTTATTTTTATTAACAAAAACAAATTCATCAATCAATGATTTGTCAATAATCTATTAAATAATATTTAATATTTAGTTATCATGAAATAATTAATTATTCTAAAAAATTATTCAGTAATAATTATCAGATTATTCCTTCTTTAATTAATTTTGAAATATATGATTAGTTTTGAAATATCACAATAATTTTATTTAGGTAGTTAATCAAGAGTTATGGTTAATAGCTAGATATTTAGTCAGCCAATGAATAATAAGTAATAAATTCTTCACAAATTAAATTTTCTACTTAATATCAATGATTAATTTAAACTGAGTTATTTTTACTTAATAAATAAGTAAATTTCATAATACATTAAAATTTATAATATTTAATATTTGATTAGTTAATATTTCTTCGATATAAAGTAGTAGTTTATTTATTATTCTATTAATATTTATTAAACTATGTGATAGTTCATATTTATTAATCAATAATTATGGTTAACAACTTATGAGTAGTAATTGATTAATATTAATGGTTTATTAAAACTGATTTATTCTTTATTAATTAGGTTAGTAAGTTAGAAATTTAATCATTTATATTTAATATTCAGGAATTATCAATTAGTTAGAAAATTTTGTTAGATAATCGATTAATAACCAATTTTTTATTTAATTAATGTATCACTAGCAACTTAAAAGGTTTACTTTCAGAAGTAAAAATTATTTATTTATTTATTTATTTTAATTAATAATTAATAATTAATTTAGGAGTAATTGCCAAATAGTTATATATATTAAAAACTTAAATGATTAATTTGTGACTTGATTAATTAATTAGCTAGATATTAAATATTATTCCTTCAAATAATTTATTATTATTTCTGAATTATTACTATGAAGCAATTGATTAGTTATTAAAAACCATGAAAAATTAATGATCAATGCCACTTCTTAAATTATTAAACAATAATATGTAGTAAGTAGTTTTGTGGGTGGGTAGGTAATTAGTTATTAGCTAATTAGTTACTTTTAAATATATATATTTATAATTATAATTTACAAAACTAAAAACAAGCACGAAACTTGTGGGAGAATCATTTTTAGTTGCAACTAAATTTACAATTAAAATGCAACTAAAAAATTTAACTCATACGTTTTGTTTTCTAATGTCATTTTATAAAAAAGGTGCCTTCTCTTTTGGTTTCACATTTAAAATCATGTGCCATTTGGGATGAGCTTAAAAAAGCTTAACTTTAAAAGCAAAACATATAATAAATTAAAAATATTTACATGGTTATTTTTTTAACTCACCTACTTTTCTACCTATTTACATACCTTCATATTTAGGTAAGTAGGTGGGTAAGTAAATAAGTAGCTTAGGTAGGTATGTATCCTAGGTAGGTAGGTATTTTTAATGCACACCTAAGATACATACCTACCTACCTAGGATACATACCTACCTACCTACCCACCTATGTAAGTAATTTTTTTTTTAAATCCAAAATTCAATCAATATGCCATGTCACAACAGAAATACATATAAATTGAATAATCATAATGGATGGTTGAGATCAAAATTTGAATAAAATTTTAGTTTTCCATTAAAAAATATTCCAAAGGCCACTTGTCAAATTTTCATTTGTTCAAATGTCATCATATAAATAGTTGAAATTGGACCATGTTGATTTTTCTTCATTATATATTATATAAAATCATATAAAAATTTCAAGTTTTGCCATGTGGCAAAAACTTGATTAAAAAATGTGTTGAATCTATGGCTATCCATAATGGATGGCTTAGATTAATATTTCAATAATAAAAAGTTTGCCCAAAAAATTATTATGTTTACAAATGACAATTAATGATAGGGTTATTTAGTAGTTGTAAAAAAATGGTTAGTAGTTGCAAATGTTATATAGTAATCAAATAATGGAAATGTATACATTGACCATATACCTCATCTATGGGAAATGTGTTAATATCATATTAAGTCATCATTTGCAACTAAAGGTTCAATGTGATTTCACTTATGCAACTAAAGGATTTGTTAGTTACAAAGTTGATTGCAATTATTTTTTGTCACAAATTGTAGTCGCAAATTGACATTTTTCTATTGTGGGATTTTGTATTTTGTTGTTAAAATTGAGTTCAAAGAGTATTTTACAACAAATACCACTTGAAATCTTGGGATTGTGTCATTCTTCCTATCATTTCTCATCTATTTATGATTTTCTTATTTTAAAATTTTCCCTTTATTTATTCTTTTTTTTCATTTTTTTTCCTTTTTTTCATGTCTTAATATCCCCTCATTTCACTTTCTTATGTATAATGCAATTGCATTTCAATTGCTTTGGTTCCACAATGGATGAACAAGTCAATAAGTTTGCCAAATGAAATAAAATTATAACAACAAATGAAAGTATGAGGGAAATGTGAGATCTCTTTCCATTAAAAGAGCTCAAATATCCACCATAATTGCATTTCATATATGTTTTCATGTTCCATGAATGTGTCATTTGTGAGGTTGTAGATTTGTGTTTTTAACAATGTGTTATTTATGTTCATTTGTTGTGGAGATGGTTGTGACTATCTTTAATGATTTGTGTGAAAAAATGGTTGAATAAAAATAAATTGTTAGTAATGGTTTTTTCACAACATCCCATGAAGCTTTAACCTACACCTGCTACTAGAATTTATCTTCTTCTAGAGTTGGGACCCCTTCCAAGGAATTCAAAATGATGTCATTGACAAATTAATGAAATCTTGTGCAAGTAGCTATGGTGTCATCCCTCTTTTAGACTCAAAAAATTGTACAAAATATTTGAGAGGCTATAATAATCTTATGTTCACAAATCTCTCATTTCTCCTTTTTCCATTAAATTTATTTTAACAATTGCCATGTTTCTACTATGTCATATCATTATCTTCATCTCCACCAAGATGCACGAGCTAGAAAACATTGGAGATTATGATTAGAGGATTGAGTTATAATATAGTATATGTAGAAAACTTTACAAATTTGCATTGAAACTTAATGAAACAAAATGATGTGTGGGGAAGAATAATCTTGCTTTCCCATGGAAAACATTGATGATTTACTACAAATTTATGTGTTTGCATTTGCAATCTTGATGCACCTCTAGTATCAACGACCTTAGCTTTGGACTCATGACCAAGTTTGAGGCATGAGGGTGGATGTGCACCAAGAAAGTAACTGTGGACCCACACAGTGATTGAACTGAGCTACTGCACCATGGCATGCATGGTGGTTTCTCCCTTCCTCTCTCCCTCCTTCCCTCCTGAGTACTTACTTACTTACTTACTTACTTACTACCATGACTTCACAATAACAACCCAATTCATCTGGAACTTATGAATACTTGAGATCCCTCCTGATCCATTGCAGACTCTAACCTCATTGCTGCAGCAGACACACATTCTAAAGATCACTCTAGAGTCATCATGGAGAGCTCAAGCTTGTTCAAAAAGTCTTTGTATGGTTCAATGCTCTCAACTTCTTCTCTGTGTGTCTGTGTCTGTGTCTACTCATGTCATAATACAAAATCCCACATTGTTGAGAACATTTTAGAGTAATTTTCCCATTTAAGGAGTTTGAATCTTGTAATGTTTTGAATATTTTGGACAAAAGTGCACATACTAAACCTAGTCCAAATCAAGCCCCAATATACCAATGGAAAGGTCTTGAAACATAGATATTTAAAATGGGCTCATTTTTTCCATTTGGAGTTGTGAATTAAAAGTTAAGTGGTTAAAAAAATGGTTGAAATTAATTGGCAACTTGATTTTTTACTATTAAAACCCAAGAAACAATAGTCTAATGACCTTTGAATTTTTACATGTGATATAACATTGAAAAGGGTTTTTCAAAGGTTACAACTTTGCTTTTAAAAGCTTATCAATAAGAACTTGTATTTGGAGTAATGAATACACATAGTTACAAGATTCATAACTTGGTAAAATTGAAAATTTTATCATTTTTTCCCATTGTGATGTAGCCCTCATTGTTGGTCACAAAATATATTATATGAAAGGAGGTGAGGGCTCCTTTCCAAGTTCAAGCCATGGTGTGTGTCTTGTGAATTTGGATTGCTTATGGCTCATCCATGCACCATTTTGGCTCTAACTTGCATTAATTTCCTTCTTGCTTGATTTTTGCAAGTTGAACTCTCACATGTAAGTTCATCCTAGTCCCATTTCAAAGTTCTCATCCCATGTTTATCTCTTGGGAATTAATTAAAAACAAACCCTAGCCTAAGTTTAAATTCCAATTTAAATTTGAAAATTGATAGTTTCATTTACCCTCAATACCACTTGGCAAACCTAGGGGTGCAACACCTAGGCTTGTCCCAAAGTATCAATGGTAATTCCTTAACATGACAATAATGAAAAAAAAGAACTAAATGCATGTTCCTTAGTTCCATGCAGAAGAACGATAAGGTTATGTGAAAGCTTTAAGATGGGACTAGAATCATTACAAAGAATCTTGTTCATACCATCCCATGTGTTTGCAACTATTGATTTGATAAAAATGATTTGTAATCACATATTTGACTACAAAATAGTTTTCAGTTGCATATGCAACTATGACTTGCAACTATTGTTGGTTTGAATGAAAATGAAGATGAAAAGTGCATTTATATCATGCACAATTGATGGTGTCCAACATTAAACGAAATGTAGTTATTTTTGTGACTAATAATGGAGTTCAAAGGTGATTGGACAACACCTAGCATTTTATGCAATTTGAATTAAATTATATATCATAGTTGCAAATGTACATGTGTTAATGGTCAATTAATGCATGCAACATGTCATGTTAACTTAGGTAGTTTAGGCACAATATTTAAAAACATGGTTTCATGAATGGACACTTTTGTTATGGTTAAATAGCTAAAATAAAATAACTAAAAATAAATTAAAGTAAAATGGCCTAAAATAACCTAAGGCAAACTTCCTGTATGCTAGGTAAGGCAACCCCTAGGGTGCATTCTACACCTAGATCATCTTAATGTCTTAGCCTATTGGGCTTGCCCTAGAGGCTCACTAGGATGCAGAATG